>ENA-ORXR01000570-ORXR01000570.1-marine-metagenome-genome-assembly--contig:-NODE-570-length-48709-cov-5.882999_pt1 | contig 48709 bp, 40 predicted proteins | sample MGYA00237866_ERZ511479 | MGnify/ENA metagenome assembly ERZ511479
GATTCAGATTCAGATTCAGATTCAGATTCAGATTCAGATTCAGATTCAGATTCAGATTCAGATTCAAGAGCAGGGTAGTCCTGTAATTCCAGCAGCAAATCGTCAACGGTAGCTGCTGCATCACCAATCAAGCCCAGTTGTGGTATGTGATTGCGGAGCAGTTGTTGCGAGTCGATGTCTATTCGGATGAAGCGTGCTGGCAGCTCGAGCAAGCCATCGTCATTAAAGTCATAATCGGTAGGGCCCATCTCGGTACCAATGCCTAGTACCACATCTGCCTCAGAAATCAGGCGTCTGACAGCCGCCAAACTGGCAGAGGCCGAAACTGCCAGCGGATGCTGGTGTGGGATGAGGCCTCGAGCGTTCACCGTCATGACCACAGGTGCATCCAGACGACTTGCTAATCGCTCGATACCATAGCCAGCTTTCAATGCACCACCACCAGCCAACACGACGGGTCTGGTGGCGGCGGATAATTCCTGCGCTGCCTGTTGTACATTATGCGCAGCTGCGCGTGCAGGACTAAGACGTAATGGCTGGACGATATCAGAGTAGTGAGCGGAGCAATGGGCGTCTAGCACATTGATCGGAATCTCGATATGCACCGGTCGGGGGCGTTGGCTGTCAAACACGGCAAATGCGCGTGCTAACACTTGTTGCAGCTCATAGGGATGATGCAGGGTATGACTGAACGCGCAGACGCCTCGAACCATGGCTTGCTGATCTCGTAGCTCATGCAACCAACCATCACCAGACCCCATACGCCCATGTGAATTGACTGAGGAGATAACCAGCATGGGAATGGATTCGGAATAGGCTTGCCCCATGGCTGTCAGAATATTGCTCATCCCTGGGCCGCTAATAATGAAACACACACCAGGCTTTCCCGATACCCGTGCATAGCCATCTGCCATGAAGCCTGCACCTTGTTCGTGGCGCGGTGTGATGTGGCGGATGCTTGAAGTGGCAAGCGCACGATATAGCGCGAGGGTATGCACACCGGGTATGCCGAAGATGCAAGATATGTCGTAGTGTTCCAGTTGGCGCGTCAGAGCGTTTGCAGTGGTGGTGCTCATCGAGTTTATGAAAGTCAGATTGCCAGGATGCCACCATGGTACAGACTCGTCACGAGCCGGTGCTATCTACAAGATATCAATTCCGGATTAGCGACAGGCCCGTCATTCCCGAGCAAGCGGGAATCCACGATTTATTCTGTCCCCAGCTCCTGGCTGGACATGGGTCTCCACTTTCAACAGTGAACAAGTGCCCTCGAAGTAGAACAAGCGTTATTAACCTGATGCGAACTGTGTGTCCATTTTACGCAAGGCGTGCAGTGCTTACATTGTCAGTGACCGGAAATACTTTACCGGCTTCAGAGAGCTTGACTCTGTTTCTTCCACATCGTTTTGCTTCATACAAATGCTTATCGGCACGTTTTACCCACTGCGACCAGTCTTCATCTGCCGAGTAGCACGCAACGCCGATACTCACAGTAATGTTATTTTCGCTAATAAGCTCTGCCACTTCAACTTCCCGCCGTAAACGCTCGGCAACACAATTGGCTTCTTTCTCAGAGCTTTCGCTAAGCAGAACGAGAAACTCTTCGCCGCCTGTGCGAAAAGCGTAATCCTCTACTCGCAAATTTGCAGTGAAAATACTTGCCAGTTGCATAAGGGCTTTGTCCCCGACATCATGCCCGAAGGTGTCATTGATAGTTTTGAAATGGTCAACATCGATTGCCAGAATTGAAGCTGCATAGTTGTTTGTCCTATGGAGCGCGATGGCCTCTTCAAGCTTCGGTTTAAGCGTTTGTCTATTAAACAGGCCTGTGAGTGAGTCGCGTACAAGTTCGTACTGCAGCTGTCGATGTAGCCTGTCGATGATACGCACCAGAATAGCGGAAAAAACACTCAAGGCTATGAGTGTGGCCGCTATCAGAGACGAATAATTTAGTGGCAGTGACGTAAAGGCCATGGGCAGGCCTATTCCAAGGATGCAAAAATTAGCGAACCAGGCACGACGTTCGGATAACATGCAATAACATGCTACAACCGCCGGGTAGCACCACACGCTACCGATGATACCGTCATAGCGAAATACCGCGATCATGAAGAACATGCCAGCAGGTACCAGCCCTATTACTGTCAGTCTCTGGTGACAGCGTCCGTGGCTAACTAACCAGACATTGGTGGCCAGAAATGCCATGATACCGAATGATCCGATGCTGGTGAGTATCTGACCACTTGCTACATTGAGTACGGCAAATGGAAGCAGGAGCAGAAGTGCTGCAAGGGCAACCCCGAATGTCGCTCTGGCGCGAAAATCCGAATCCCCGTTCAAATCGAGAATTGGCAATTCTTGAAGGTACATAGTCTTGCTCCTTCGAATCGTAGATTACAGCCTCACGGACCGATGCAACTGATGCTTTTTTACGGGAGCAAAAACGGTGCCAGGTATTATTTTCTATGCCAGATGGTCACCATGGATACCGCGAAACTATCGTCGATGGGTAAGATGTGCAGGCACGATCGGAAAGCCGACAACGGCTGTGCGCACTTTACCGGCGGGTCAAGGCAAAGCCCACCGAGGGCAAAATCATTAGCGATGTCCGGTACGCTCCGGAATCAGACCTCGGGGACTGAAGCGCAAGGTTAGAAGCAGTATCAGTCCCATTGTCATCAGGCGCATATGCTGCGCAGAATCGAGCAGATGAGCGCGCAGAGCACTGCCTGCATCCATATTCGAAGTGATGACATTCATGAACCAGACGCCAAGGGGTTCTGCCTGTATCCAGAAATACCAGATCACAAAACCTCCGAGAACAGCACCCCAATTATTGCCTGATCCGCCGACAATGACCATGACCCAGATCAGAAAAGTAAATCTGAGGGGCTGGTAGGAGGCAGGCGTCATTTGTCCATCGAGAGTTGTCAGCATGGCACCTGCAATACCAACCACAACAGATCCCAGTATAAAAACCTGCAAGTGCCGGGCTGTTACATTTTTGCCCATGGCATTCGAGGAAACCTCATTATCCCTGATAGCTCGCATCATGCGACCCCATGGTGAGCGCAGTGCTTTCTCTGATAAATACAGAATGAGGAGCAGTACAGCCGTAAATAAACTGGCGTAACACAGTTTTACAAAAATGCTGGAGAAGGTGACAGGCTCAGTTCCGAGCCGAGCACATAGATCGATGAACCACTCGCTTCTCTGCAGGTTGATCTCATACGGCACCGGACGCGGAAGACCTACAACATTCTTTACACCCCGTGTCATCCAGTCTTCATTCTTGAGCATGGCTACGATGATTTCGGAGATGCCCAGAGTAGCAATCGCCAGGTAGTCGGTGCGTAAGCCCAGTGTGATTTTGCCCACCACCCAGGCGGCGGCACCAGCGAAGAGCCCGCCGATGGGCCAGGCTAACAAGATAGGCATACCCATTCCACCCAGATATCCGGTGGCAGCAGGATTCACTTTTTCTATGGCATCAGTTGCCGGATCAAAGATGGCACGACTAACGAGGTAGCCGATGATGCACACGATGATGATGGCCAGCATGCGTAGCTTGCCGCGGGCCAGTGAGCGAAATGTAAATACGGCAGCGGCGATGGTCACAAGAATGCTCAGCACACCAAACGCGACACCGACACCACCTGCAGACCACGCCTCGCCAACCGGTGGCATGGAAATCAGCAACGCTGCCAACCCGCCAAGCGCTGCAAAACCCATAACACCGACATTAAACAGGCCGGCATAACCCCATTGGATGTTTACGCCCAGCGCCATGATGGCTGAGATGATGCATAGATTGAGAATGGACAGGGCCAGATTCCAGCTTTGAAACTGACCGACTACCACGACAAGGGCTGTCATTATCAGAAAATAGCTGACGTTTCGTATGGCGCTTTTCATACTCCTGTCCCCTTGAATATACCGTGCGGCCTGACCAGTAGCACCAATAGGAGAATGATGAAACTCACGGCGAATTTATAGTCCGTTGATAATAACTGGACGAGCCCGTCGGGCTGCATGCCTTCCGGTAACAGGTAGCCTGCAAAGCGCTTGTAGGCGTAGGTAATGGTAATTTCAGAAAACGCGATAACAAATCCACCGGCTATGGCACCCAGCGGATTGCCCAGACCACCGACAATGGCAGCAGCGAATATCGGCAGGAGTAATTGAAAATAGGTAAACGGTTTGAACGATTTATCCAGTCCGTACAAGGTACCCGCAATGGTGGCAAGAGCTGCTGCAATGATCCAGGTGATAGCCACGACCCGATCGGGATTGATACCTGATAACAACGCCAGATCTTCGTTGTCTGAGTAGGCGCGCATGGATTTACCTGAACGCGTACGGTTCAAAAACCAGAATACGGCCGCTACCACAACAATCATCGTGAAAAACGTGATGCCTTGACTGAGTTTGATAGAAACACCTTCAGCAAGCCCCGTCATTTCTTTGAAATCCCGTGCGCGAATAATGAATCGCTCACCATCGGCAAAGTTCTGATCATCGGGACCGATGATAAACCGGACAATCCCGTTAGTGACAAACATGATGCCAACCGATGCGATCAGAAAAATGACAGGATCTGCACGTTTTTTTCGATAAAAGCGATAGACCAGTCGATCACTTGCCAGTACAAAGAGGGCGCAAAAAAAGATGCCGAATGGTAAGGCTAGCAGCGCGGTCGGTAGCGGCCCCAGACTGATGCCCATTGACTGAAACCACCAGGTAAAAAGAATGACCACCATAGTGCCGAAGGCCATCGTATCGCCGTGGGCAAAGTTTGAGAAGCGCAATATGCCGAAAACCAGTGAGACACCCAGCGCTCCCAGTGCCAGCTGACTGCCATAGGCAAGCGCGGGTACGAAGACAAAATTTGATAGCAATGCAAACGCGTTAAGCCAGTTCTCCATATCAGCCTCCCAGAAAACTGCGCCGTACTTCAGGATCGTTCATCAGTGCCTGTCCGGTGTCGGTAAAGCGATTACGCCCTTGCACCAGCACATAACCCTTGTCGGCGATATTCAGTGCCTGTCGCGCATTCTGTTCCACCATGAGGATGGACAGGCCGGTGCGGGCGATATCGATGATCAGATCAAACAGCTCGTCCATGACAATCGGCGAAACACCTGCAGTTGGCTCATCGAGCATGAGAACTTTGGGCTGCGTCATCAGTGCCCGACCGACAGCCACTTGCTGTCTTTGTCCGCCGGACAGCTCGCCCGCGTTCTGATTACGTTTTTCTCTGAGTATAGGGAATAGCTGGTAGACCTCTTCCATGGTGGCATTGATGTCGTCCGTGCGCAGAAATGCTCCCATCTCTAAATTTTGCTCGACCGACATTGAGGGAAATATATTATTGGTTTGAGGCACGAATGCCATGCCTTTGGCAACTCTTGCCTGAGGCGTTAGTGCCGTGATGTCCTCGCCGTCCAGAAGAATTTTTCCGGTATGTATTTCCAGCATGCCGAACACCGCCTTCATGGCAGTAGATTTTCCGGCGCCATTGGGTCCGACGATAACGGCTATTTCGCCCTTATCAACGGCGATGGTGCACTCATGGAGAATATCGACGCCGCCATAGCCGCCGGTCATTGCTTCGCCAATCAGGTAGCTCACGAGGCCACCTTGTTTTTCAAGCCGGTACCCAGGTAGGCTTCAATGACTTTTTCATTCGCCTTGATCTCAGCTAGAGTACCTTCTGCCAGCACGGCTCCTTCGGCCATGACGATAACGGGATCGCACAGTTTGTCAATAAAATCCATATCGTGTTCGATGACGCAAAACGTGTATCCGCGTTCTTTGTTAAGACGAATGATGGCATCGCCAATGGTATTGAGTAGCGTGCGATTGACACCGGCACCTACCTCGTCCAGAAATACGATTTTGGCGTCAACCATCATGGTACGCCCCAGCTCCAGTAATTTTTTCTGTCCTCCGGAGAGGTTGCCTGCCAACTCATCGGCGACATGGGATATCTCGAGAAACTCGATGACCTCGTCCGCCTTTGCACGGACATCCTCTTCGCAGGCCTTGACTTTGGCGCTATTAAACCAGACATCCCATAAGGTTTCACCTGCTTGCTCACCTGGAACCATCATCAGGTTCTCGCGAACACTCAAGCTGGAAAATTCGTGTGCTATCTGGAAGGTTCGCAGCATGCCCTTGTGGAAAAGCGCATGCGGCGGCAGGCCTGTGATCTCTTCACCGTCGAGATAGACGCGTCCCGCGCTTGGCGCGTGAACGCCTGCAATAACATTAAACAGCGTGGTTTTGCCAGCGCCGTTGGGTCCTATCAAACCAGTGATAGATCCGGTGGCAATGTTCAGCGAGGCCTCGTTAACGGCCGTGAACCCACCAAACTTTTTGGTTAGTTTCTCCACTTTGATCATGGGTTAGACATTTACAGAGTTGATTAAAAAAAAGGCGGCCAATCAATGGCCGCCTGTCTTCTACAGTGGACTTGTTAAGCGCGCCGCAATAGTCAATCGGCAAACTTCACAGGCTTACTGACTATCGATAGCCGATAGTGGTAACGGCTTCATCCTTGATCTCGATTTCGCGGTAGTTTCCGGCGCTTTCGCCGCCACCAATAAGCTCGACGTTAGAGGCGCCGATGTAATCGATCTCACCACCGTCAGCAAGAATCTCCAGCGCTTTTCCGAGTTGACCTGGCAGAATCGGCTCACCCGGTGCGTTGGCTACATCCATTACCTTGTCTTTATAAGCTTGTGGATCGGTCGAGCCTGCAGCCTGCATGGCCAGTAGCATCAACGCTGCAGCATCATAGCTTTCGGCAGCAAATGGTGACGTTGGATCGAAACCCTCTGCCATGTCGGCAAACAGGCCAGCGCCTTCACTCTCAGTACCCGGTGCTTGTCCGAACGAGCCGTCCAGATCTGATCCTATGGCAGCAGGTAGTGCATCACCGACCATGCCGTCAGGCAGCACGAAAGTGTCAAACGCGCCGGTATCCAGAGAGCCCTGGATGATTCCCTTACCACCACTATCCAGGTATCCTGCTACGACCAGAATCTCGCCACCGGCCGATGCCAATGCACCCACCTCAGCAGCGTAGTCTGCCTTGTTGTCTTCGTGCGAACTTGAGATAGTGACGGTGCCACCAGCTTCCTCGAAAGCGCTTTGGAAGGCATCAGCCAGACCTTTGCCGTAGTCATTGTTGGTGTAGGAAATAGCTACTTCGCTGAATCCGCGATCCATGATGATGTCGCTCATGACCACGCCCTGGCGGGCATCGGATGGTGCTGTGCGGAAGAACAGGCCGTTGTCTTCAATAGTAGACAGGGCAGGCGATGTCGCTGAAGGTGAAATCATGACCATGCCATTAGGCATGGCAACGTTGGTCAAGGCTGCGGTTGTGACACCTGAACAGTCGCCGCCAACAACGCCTGCAACCTTGTCTGATGTGATCAGTCTTTCGATGGCTGCTGTTGCTGCTGCTGCATCAACACATGTAGTGTCAGCACGAACGGCTGTGACGGTGGTGCCGTCCAGAAGTTTGCCTGATGCGCTGACTTCTGAGATAGCCGTCTCTGCGCCCGGTGCCATGTTGGCAACCAATGATTCCAGAGGGCCTGTCAGGCCCAGAAAGACGCCGACCTTTATGTCTTCAGCCGCCGCTGTTCCAGCCATTGAGCCAAGGCTCAAAGCAACTGCCGTGCTTAGTAATTGTTTTTTCATCAGTGTAATGTCTCCAATTTTATAACACTCGGCCACGGGAAATTGCCGAGAATTCTTGCGGCGCCAGAGTATGTGTTTTGGCACCTTGTGTCTTAGTCTTTGCAATTATTGTTGTACGTCTCCGGACGGCACGCAATTGTCTGAGAAACAAAAGTTTAGCGCTTCTCGAACACCAGGGTAAAGATACGGCCAGATTGATCTTAGTATGCACTGTCAGGAGAGTAATTCCAATGAGTCTTTAATAGTTTTAATGTCGATCAGTCGGCTATATTTTGCAGAGGGTGGCCTGCGTTTTCGCTAAACATTTGCAAGGTGCACAGTTCGATCCAGAGTGGAATTGGTGGTTCGCTGATATATGCTAATCCTCTCAATAGCTCTGGACACAATTATGCAGACACCGTTTGGTAGCATTAATCTCAAGCGATGGCCTCCAAGCTCCGATAGATCACTGCAGGCATGGGACGCAGCCGATGAGTTGTTGCTTGCGCATGTGCATGAACACCATCAGACGTTGCTCACTGGCAAAGCAGGTGTGCTCGTGTGTAATGATTCTCACGGTGCACTGGGCTGCGCCTTGCACGCGTCGAAGCCTGTCAACTGGTCTGACTCCTCTCTCGCCCATCAGGCGCTCAAGCGTAACTGGACTTCCAATGAGCTGCCGGATCAACCCGACTGCCTGGACTCGCTATCGACCCCTGCAGCGCCATTCGCTCTGGTGCTAATCAAGGTACCAAAAACGTATGCGCTTCTCGAAGAGCAACTTGCGCGAATTCGACCGGTAGTGGACGAGCATACGGTGATCCTGGCTGCGGGCCTTATACGGCACTTGCATCGCACGGCGTTTGGCTTGTTCGAGAAGTATATTGGCGATGTCACGACATCGTTGGCTGTAAAAAAAGCCCGACTGGTTTTTTGTAGACTTGACGTCACCTTGCCGGTGTTAGCGTCCCCTTACCCGGATGAATACTCCGATGCCGATCTGCAGATGACGCTGACTAACCATGCAAGTGTTTTTTGTCGTGATAGAGTTGATATTGGTGCGCGCTTTTTCCTATCGCACAACGCGAAGCTGCCACAAGCTCACAACATCGTAGATCTTGCCTGTGGGAACGGAATACTTGGCATCTATGTACAGCGGTTGCAACCTGGTGCACGTCTGCATTTTATTGATGAATCCTACATGGCAGTGGCGTCAGCATCCGTTAATTATATGAGCTTGATTCCGGATGCAGAGCAACAACCCGTTTTTACCGTGGGTAATGGTCTTGAAGAGCGAGAGGACGACTCTACAGATCTGATTTTGTGCAATCCGCCGTTTCATGCACAGCATGCGGTGGCGGATGATACGGCGCGCGCATTCTTCAAACACGCTGCTCGTTGTTTGCGTGCGCAGGGGCAGTTGTGGGTGGTAGCCAACAAGCAATTACGTTACAAGAGCTATCTGCAACGGCATTTCAAACATAGCACTGTTGTTGCCGATAATCGTAAATTCATGTTGATCAAGTCCTGGTCCTGAAGACAAGGCCGATTGATGTCAATTGTTCGTAAACAAGCTCAGGCAGTGGCTGCTTCATCCAGTAGCTGGCGGACCAGCCGGAAAAGATCGTAGTTGGAAAACGGTTTTTGCAGATGAGGCAGGTGATTTCGAACATGCGCCACGCGGCTTGTATTGCCAGTAATAAAAAGAACCGGCGTATCCGGGTGGTGTGCGGCCACGCAATCGTAGGTGTCGTAACCATTTAGCACTGGCATGGTGACATCGAAAAGGCATAGATCGATAGGTGCATTGTAATCACGCATGATATCGATTGCATGTTGACCATCCTGGGCGGCCAGAACGTTATATCCGGCATCTTGCAGTAGTGTGCTGGCTAAATCCCTGATTGAGGTTTCATCCTCGGCAAGCAGGATGGTCTCGCCACGCACAGCTGACAGGGTATGCATGGCCGGTGTTGTTTCGTGAAACAAGGCGGGCTGTTCGCACACAGGAAATTCAATATAGACGCGGGTAAATTTGCCTATCTCACTCTTTATGAACACGGTGCCATTGTGTTTTTGCACAGCGCTATAGACAGTGGAAAGTCCCAGTCCTGTACCTTCACCAACTGGCTTGGTGGTGAAGAAAGGTTCAAAGACCCTGTGGATTGTTTTCTCATCAATACCAAGGCCTGTGTCGCCGACCAGTAGTTGTGTCCGTTCGTAGCCAGCCTCACCGGTATGGCTACTGGGATCATGTTGAGACAAAGAGCGAGACTGTATAGCAATAGCTCCATTGCCTTCGATGGCATCTTTGGCATTGACAACCAGATTGATGATAATCTGCTCGATCATCGGGATATTTGCCAGGATTTTTTTAGTGTCCAGATCCAGGTCATGCATCAAGCGGATGTCTGGTCCCAGCAAACGTGAGAGCATCGGCATCAGCCGTGTGACAACCTCGTTCAGATTGACTGGTTCGAATTTGGGCGGTTGGCCACGACTGAAGGCGAGCAGTTGATTGACTAGTGCCCCTGCGCTTTCTGCTGCCTCTTCAATTCTGTTTAGCGGTAGCTGCAGTTTGCTATCCAGATTGCCTGTAGATTTCGCAAGCTCTGTATAGCCCAGAATAATCTGCAAGTGATTATTGAAATCGTGCGCTATACCTGACGACAATTGCCCCAGAGCTTCAAGTCGCTCATTCGATTGAATTCCGTGTTCAAGCCGTTGGCCTTCTACATGGCGGACACGTAGTGCTACATAGGCAACAAACGGGATGGCCCAGAGATGCAAATTTCCCCTGATAGGCGCCAGGATAGGGCTGAGATTGGAATCGGGTTGATTGATAACGATGGACAACACCGATTCGAGAAAAAAACAACACATCGCCATAAGAATAGGCCAACGAATTTTTCGTAGGCTACTGAGAATCCTGGCTATAGCGAAACCGAGCAATACCGTCATAGTCAGCGGAGAGAGCAGGGCGATATGAATTGAAGAGAAAAAACTTGCAGCGCCCTTCAATCCCAGATCAGAAAACACAGGGGCGGCCTGATCATAGAGTGATATCAGTGCAATGAGACCTAATGAAACCTTGAGATATCGGGTGGTCAGATCTCGTTGTCCGAGAACAATTTGCAGAAAAGCTGCGCTTAGTAAAACTCTTCCGCCAGTAGCACCAATGTATTCCAGGGCAGACCACAGGGTGGCAACCAACTCTGGTACAAAAGTGTCGGTCACGTGCAGCAAACTGTTTATGGTCATGCTTGCTTCAGTTACGAGCAAGATGAGGAAGCTTGTCAGCAGCAAGAAGTCGGTGTTATTGCGAGGTCCGGTGTAGAGCAAGGCAAAACAGAATCTGAGGATGCCCCAGAAAATCGCCCCAAGCAGATGAGGTGTCACCTGATTGAGCGGCGTGCCGCGTCCTCCACCGAGCAGCGCGAGAGTATCCAGAATGAGAGAGCCGGTGTCTGTCACGAATGCAGTGGTTTCTCGTTTTACTGGCAATTGTCGTGCTGTAGGTGAACAGCACAGTGATTACGGATGCTAATCACACGCACCCTTTGGTAACTTTACCTCAACGTTAGTCCGGTAGCGAGGTGTTGTTAAAAAATTAACTATTTGTAAACCATAGGACTGTAAGACTAATGCGCTACTCAATAGTGCCATAGCCGATGCTATTCTGCTGGAAGACACACGAATTCATGTTGCACAGCTTACTGCTCCACCCGATGATGCAAGGCGCTTTTAACTGAATTGAATCCGCGGGTTTGTACGCTCGATCAGCTAAAACGGTGTCATTTGGCCCAGAGACAAAATTATCACATGATAGGCATCAGGACTTGACGGGTATCCACACCAGGGTAATGTCATCTATGTCGATATCAGTCTTTTCAAGGCCGACTGTCATGGTATCGATATCCGAGGCCTTGTCAGCCCATTCCTGTTGTATTTCAAACAGATCATCACTCAGGGTCTCTTCCAGCTCGTCACGATCCTCTACCAGATCGTTGTAGCGGTTTTCTGCAGTTTTCAAACGCTCCTGGGCTTTGGCTACCATGCGGCCTTTGCTCTGGCTACGGCGCAGTCCACCCGTGATCATCGAGCGTGTGCTGCGTCGACCTCCCAGTAGGCTACCGATTAAACCACCCGCAATGTCCATGACCTGGTTGGAGCGTTGATCTTGCTTGCGACTGATGGCGTCAAATTGAATTTCCCTGATCTTGTCGTTGGCTTTTTGCACGGATGCATTAATCCTGTCAATTTTTTTAGCCAGCACTCGCCTTAGTTTGTCTGCGTCCTGATCTGCCTGGTTGTCTGCCTCGATAACACAGCGCTCCTCGAATTGTTCTGTCGATTCTCCAACCCGTGAAAAGAGCTTGAGGGATGGATTGTGGAGCAGCTCGATTTGCTCTTCGCGATACAGGTGATTTTTGATTTCAGTCCTGGCGGTACGGAAGTAGGTTTTGTTAGCGATTTTTGCCTCAGGCAGGCGATAAACAGCGTTTTCAGGTGCTTGACTAAGAAGATCACGCTCATCGTAATCAACCATGATGGCGGCATCAGCATCGACAGGTCCGTCAAGTGGTGTAATAACGGCCTCCCACTCAGCTTCGTGGCGCAGTTTTGCTTTGGTGTCATCAAACAGAAGTTTAACTCTGACAGCTATTGCAGCTTGCAGACGTGTGCCCGATGCAGAGGCATTGAGAGTATTAAGGTAGTTTGCTGCCGGATCGAGATAACGTATCGCAATGCCATCTGCCACCCGGGGTGCAAGCTGGCTTTCATAGCTGCGCAGCGCTTCGCTATCGTCTTTCTCATTTGCTTGACTCGGCTTGTCGCCTTCAGGTGCCTTGCGTTGTTCATCAGATGTCAGTGAGCTGATTTGTTCACGGGTTAACGGGCCCGTTAAATAGGACATGGCCCAGCGAGTCGCGAAATGTTGTGGCGTACTCAAGTGTGTCGAATGTAAAACGAATTCCCGTTTTCCGAGTGCAGAGATGGTGTCACTGATAAGGTTAATATCGACGCTACCATCCGAGGCGCTCATACCCTCAAGAAGTCGTTGTTTGTCGCGATCGGTTTGCAATCGTCCAATCATCCATGTGCCCGCATTGGATATTGCCTTGTAATCTATATCAACAGGGTTTTGTGTTGATAATATAAGCCCGACGCCGAACGCCCGTGCCTGCTTCAGAATAGTCAGTATCGGCTTTTTGGATGGAGGCATACCCACCGGCGGAACATAGCCGAAGACCTCATCTATATAAATGAGAGCGCGAAGGTCTTTAGTGCCTGGCTGGGCGCGCATCCAGGTCACCATTTTTGACAACAGCAACGTCACGACAAACTGCCTTTCATCGTCATTCAGATGGGCCAGAGAGACAATGGCTGCCTGCGCTTTGCCCGACGTACTGAACAAAAGCTCCTGGATATCCAGATCGCGCCCTGCGCTCCAGCCGCTGAATGAAGGCGATGCTGCCAGACCATTGACCTTAAGCGCCAGCTTGACGCGATCAGCAACAGGAAAAAACGTATCCAGATCGATAACGCCCAGTTTGCGCATGGGCGGTTGCTGGATGAGCCCGATTAGGGTGGCAAGATCCAGATCTTCGTGTTTTTGCCATTTCCAGTGAATGAGATTAGCGAGCAGAATATGCTCGCGACCACTTAAAGGGTCGCTCTGAATTCCGATAAGCGTTAACAGCGAGGACGCCAGTCCTTCGATTTCATCTTGTAGCGTTTCTGAATCAGTACCCTCTGAAGGGGCTTTGAGCGATCCGATGATATTCAGAGGGATGCCTGAATTTGATCCTGGCGTATAGATAGAGAAGTCGGTGTTGTCGTGCAACTTCCTGATTCGTGAGGGCTCTATGCCTGAGCCTTGCAACCCTTCCTTCCAGCGGGTGGCTATGTCAATGGATGACTGTACCTTGTCATCTCCTGCTTCGGAATCGCTGATCCAGGGCATGAAATCCGTGGGCAGAAGATCGGGGAAGCTCAGTAACAGGTTGCCCATGTCACCTTTGGGATCGATAATCAATGTGGGTGTGCCTTGCTGCAAGGCCTCTTCGAGCATCACAATACCCAAACCGGTTTTACCTGAACCTGTCATCCCGACAATCACGCCATGCGTTGTCAGATTGCCAGAATCAAGAAATACCGGTTGCTGGTCTGCTACTGATTTGCCAAGGTAGTAATGTCTGTCGGGAGCTTCAATAGTCATGGCTTCTTTTTACGAATGTATTAATACACGCAAACAAGTTGATTTACCGCATAGAGCAGGGTTGCACGGTATCGTCTGCTTTGCCTGTGCTGGAAAAATGTTCAAGTAAGTATAGAGTGCTTGGCAGCCTTGGTACGGTTTATAATTGAAGCGTACAAACGTGTGATATACAGCATCCAAGGCTGCTGGCCCTTCGGTAAGATATACTTTTGCCAGATCGGGTGTGATGCTTTCATGGAGATACAAGGTCTTCACAGGAGAACAAGTTATGGTTTCTGAAGAGGAAAACGGCCATGGGTCGCTAGTAAGTTGTGACTGGCTGCAACGACGTCTTCTGGACGATAATATCCGCGTAGTAGAGGCCTCATGGCATTTGCCAGCTGTTGGGCGTGATGCGCTGGCCGAATTCGATACCGCGCATATACCCGGAGCGGTATTTTTTGATATTGATCTGCATTCGACACCCAGTGAGCTGCCGCATACCCTGCCAGATCCCCGTCAGTTTGCCGACGCCGTTGGCTCGTTGGGCATCGCCTCCCATCATCATATTGTCGTCTACGATAGCGTAGGACTGTATTCGGCTGCGCGTGTATGGTGGATGTTTAAACACTTTGGGGCCAATCTTGTATCGGTGCTGGACGGTGGCTTGCCCGCCTGGAAGAGATTTGGCGGCGCACTGGCTTTGCCGCACAATGGGTTTGATACCAATAGCCACGACTCTGGTGGGCACACAGCGTGCGAATACGTTGTCGGCTCAGATGCTGTGCAACGACAAAATGAATTGGTAGATGCCAATGAAGTGCTGGTCTCGATCGATGAAAGCGACAGCATCATTCTGGATGCCCGGGCAGCGGACAGATTTACGGCTGCCGTCAAGGAGAGCCGTCCGGGTCTGGCCAGTGGGCATATACCGGGCAGTGTCAGCCTGCCGTTTACGACACTGCTGGATGAGCAGGGGTTGTTAAAGAGTGTTCCGGAACTTACCGCCTTATTCGATTCGCTTGGCGTGAACAGTCAAAGCCGTGTGATCACAACGTGTGGCTCTGGTGTTACAGCTGCAATTATCTGTCTTGCGCTTGAACGTTGTGGTTACGACAACGTTGCCCTGTACGATGGATCATGGAGTGAGTGGGGCTCACTAGACGATGTGCCGATAGCGACGGGCAATGCGTAAAGCCAATCGCTCACGCACCTTGCCCTGGGTTATTAACACAAGGGTTAACTCTCAGAAGAATCTGTTGTCTTTTTAGATTTCATCGCAGCATCGTCCATGAATGTGCGATCCCATAGCGGTATGCCTCTCCGATAAGCGGCTCGTCCGATGAGGTGAGCTCCGACTGGTGCCGTCAATAGAAGAAAGGCAATGATAAGTAATGCCTTGGTAATGACGAGTGAGCTGGCAAAGTGAACCGAGACGCCCAGTACGATCAGACCGACACCGAGTGTTCCCGCCTTGGTAGATGCATGCATTCGAATAAGAACATCCGGCAGGCGCACCAGTCCAATGCCAGCGATAGCCGCAAAGCCGCCGCCCAGTACAATGAGAACGCTGACAATAATGTCATTCATAAGGATTGTTCTCCGGCAGGTGCATCATCATCATCGTCAGTGGCAACATCATTGCTGACATCATCTAACGGTAACTGATCGTTTGTCTCAAGATAGCGAGCGAATGCCACTGTGGCCAGAAATCCGACCAAAGCCAGCGCTAAGCCCAGATCGAGATAGGCAGAATTATCCAGTTGCAAAGCCAGCAAGGAAGTAATGGCGACCAGTAAAATGGTGACAAGGTCCAACGCCACGATTCTGTCAGCCACTGTGGGTCCTTTGAACATTCGGATGCAACCGGCTACCAGCCCCAATGCAGTGAGCGCCAACGCAATATCGATCGATCGGTTTAATATGTCCATCAGCGCATTGCCTCCAATACACGTTTTTCCATGCCGTTCTTGATCTCTGCCTTGAATGCTTCCGGGTCATCGACAAACATAGCGTGTACCAGCAGGTGTGAGCGATCATCGCTAATGTCTATAGAAAGCGAGCCAGGTGTAAGCGATACAAGGTTGGCAAGCACCGTAACTTCCGCATCACTACTGGCATCAATGGGTACTGCTACTACGGCAGGTTTACTCCTTTGCATGGGTGTCAGTACATCCCAGGCAACTTTGATGCTGGAGACAATCAACTCATAGATAAAGTAGATTACAAGCAGGGTGCCATCCAGCAACTTGCCGCAATAACGGCTATTGCTGTACAAAGGCTGCAGTATGAATATGACCAGATAGCCGATAAGGAAGCCAACTATGAGGCTAGGCAGGCCAATCCCGCCATTGAGTGCCGCCCAGACAAAGGCAAGAATAAGGTTAATGGCAAATGGCGTCATGGTTTTGGAGCCTCGTAAGCGTTAGCCTGCACTGGCAAGACGGTATCGATATATTTATCGGGTATCATCAGGGACTGCGCAGCGATATCTGACAAGTCGATAATTTTCGCTGGTAGAAAACCGATACCCAGCATGATTAGTGATAATCCTAGCACCGGAACCCATGCATAGAATGTTGGGTTGTTAGTAACAGGCACAGCAGGTTTGATGACAACACGGGTGGCTCGTGATTCATTAGGGTAATTGGAGGTTGGCGCTGGAGCTTTAGCGGCCATAGCATCGGCAGTAGTAGCAGACGCATCAGTACTCGGGAGGGTTGGTGCTTCTGCATCCAGAGGCCTGGCTTTCCAGAATGCCTCGGACCAGATCCGGATTAGCGGGATAAAGCCAAGCAGGCTGACAAGCACAACAAACGCAATGACGATGGTGGCATCGTGATGAAGTCCAGCATCGATAATGAGCACTTTTGCCCAGAAGCCTGATAGCGGTGGTATGCCGATAAGCGAAAGGGCGGCGACTAGAAAAACCATAGAAAAGCCAGGGCGTTCTTGATACAAACCTCCCAAGCGTGACAGCTCAAAACTGCCTCCAAGTTTACCGATGATACCTGCAATCATGAATAGCAGAGCCTTGATCAGAATCCCGTGAACCATATAAAAAATGGCAGCGCCCATGGCAAGTGCAGAACCAAGACCGAGCCCAAGAAGCATGAAGCCTATCGATCCTATAACGTGAAAGGCAAGTATGCGTCGTATATCGCTATGCGTCATAGCGCCAAAGACACCCAGAACCATGGTGACAAGACCGGCGCATAGCAGTGTTGCGTTAATAGCGCTGTGTTCTCCGGGGAATATCAACGTGAAAGTACGCATGAGCGCATAAATACCTACCTTGGTCATCAGTGCCGCAAATACGGCGGTGACGCTGATAGGAAGCGTATGGTAAGACGCTGGCAACCAGAAGTACAATGGAAACACCGCAGCCTTTATGCCAAACGCAATAAGAAACAAGACGGCGACAACGGCAACCAGCCCCTGATTATCGACTTGCGGAACACGCACTGAGAGATCCGCCATATTGAGTGTACCGGTCAGTCCGTAGAGTAATCCTATAGCGGCCAGTAGCAGTACGGTAGAGATAAGGTTGATAGCCACATATTTTACGGCGCCATCCAGTTGCATCTTGTCTCCGCCAAGCACTAGCAAGGCAAACGAGGAAATGAGCATGACCTCGAACCACACATAGAGATTAAACAGGTCGCCGGTAAGAAATGCGCCGACAACACCCGCAATGAGCATATTCATGAAGGTGAAAAATCCACCGGCAATGCGCTCTTCCGAGATATCGCCCATGGCGTAGATATTCACACAAATCGCAACGATCGCAGTGACTACGATGAGCATTGCGCTTAGCATGTCAGCGATGAGCGTGATACCCATGGGGGCTTGCCAGCCGCCCATCTGATTTGCCATGGGACCGTTAGCTGCCACCTGAAACAGCAACAGGCTGGCCAGAGCCAACAGTAGGGCTGACCCGGCTACGCTGATCGCACCTCGAATTCTGGAGGATCCCGGACACACGTAACTGGCCACCGCTGTAAGCATCGGTATCAGAATGCAGGAGATGAGCAGTCCGTTCATGCCGACTGCTCCGTATCCTGTCGCTTCTCTGCCAGATTCATCTCTTCAACATTGACAGTACCTATCGCCTGGTATGCCTTGAGGGCCAGAACCAGCGTAAACGATACCAGTCCGAAGCCGATGACGATGGCAGTCAGCACCAGTGCTTGTGGTAGTGAGTTGGCATATTGTGTGCTGCCCCCGTCGACGATAAGTGGTGGCGCCCCCGTGGTTAAACCGCCGACCTTGAAGATGATGAGATTGGCAACATTACTGATCAGCACCAGGCCAAACAGAAACTTTACAAGATTACGGCTCAACATCAACCACACACTGACAGACATAAGCACGCCGACGAGAACGCTGAGCAAGATCTCCATTAGAGCTCTTCCTCCAGCGTTATTACCATGCCTGCCACACCACCGACAACGACCAGGTAGACGCCGATATCGAAGATAAGCGGAGTGCCCAATGCGAGCCCTTTTTCAGTCTCTGTAGCACCAATGAACATCCACATGCCTGTCATGAAAGCATGGTTCTGAAGCAGCGGTAAGATGCCAGCGATGACAGCGATGAGTAGTCCCACCAACACAATGGTACGAGGGTCGACACGCAAAAGTTTGCGCATGGGCACTGGCCCCTCAGCCAGGCCGTAGACAATGATACCCGCGGCCGCCACAAGGCCACCGATGAATCCGCCACCCGGTTCATTATGACCGCGCCAAAGCAGAAACACAGAGAACAACAGCATAAGACCCACCAAGAGGCGGCTGATAGTGCTGAATATCAGGGAATTCATGAGTGAGGACCTTGTGGGTGAGCTCGAACTTTCAAGAGGGCGATGACAGCCATAGCCGCTGTTGCCACGACCGCCACTTCACCCAGCGTGTCGAGTGCGCGAAAATCAACCAGTATGACGTTGACGATATTTCGGCCATAGGCTTTGCTCAGGCTATTGTCTTCGAAGAACTGCGTGACTGTCATATCCAGTGGCGCAAGCGATACGCCAAGGGTGATGAACATCATCACAAGCCCTGCGGCAATCGCAATACTGGCATCGCGAATTCCACCGGCTTTGCCCGGATGCTGTTGTCCTGGAAAGCGAGGAAGCTTGACCAGAACGGTGGCGATGAGTACGACAAACAAGGTTTCGACCATCAGTTGGGTTATGGCAACGTCAATGGCACCAAAATTAAGGAAAAGAACAGCGATGCCACTACCAATGATGCCCAGCGCGCAAATAGACAATAATCGTGATTCACTGAAAGCTACCACCATGGCGGCACCGATCATCAACGTGACAACCAGTACAACAAGCGGTGTAACGGGCGTTAGTTGTGACAAGTTCAGTGATACTGACTGATACATCATGGTAGTTGCCACCGAGACGATAAAAGCGGAAAAGACTATCGTCAGATAATGACTTAGAGAACCTGTCTGCAGTCTGTTGGTCAGGGAAGCTGCAAGTGACTGGCTGCCGTCAAGCATATTCTCGTAAGCACTATCGCCAGCTACGGGTAATTTTGCGACCAGATTATTTATCATCTTACTCACAGATGCCAGCTTGAAGAACAGCAGGGCGCCTATTGCCACAGTGATGATGCTAAGTACCAGAGGAACGTTGATGCCATGCCAAAGCGACAGTTTGACATCGGTTTTTGTTGCCAGAATATTGCTGATAGCAGGTTGTATTATCGATTTGGCAATCAGCTCAGGGAAGATTCCTGTAGCCAGTCCCGCCGCTGCCAATAATAAGGGGCCCATCCACATAAGGATGGAAACCTCTGATGATTTGCTCGTGATCGATGATTGACCAGCCAGAAATACACGGAAGACAAACGTCAGGGCAATAGCCACCATCATGGCATTGGCAGAAACCGCGGCAGCGACGATAAACCATGGCTCCTCCGCAATGGCCAGCGCACCTTCATATTTAAGCTCTTTACCGATAAACCCGAGAAAGGGCGGAAAACCTGCCATCGAAAGTGCTGCCAGCGATGCAATTATCGATGTTATCGGCATATGGCGAATGAGCGATCCCAGTTTGTTGTAATCGCGCGTACCTGTACTTTTGTCGACATTGCCGACGACTAGAAACAAGGCACATTTATAGAAGGCGTGAACCAGCAAGAATGTAACGGCGGCTAGCGCAGCTATGCGAAGATCAGAGGCCAGAAACAGCGTAAGCGTGCCCAGCGCCATAACTGTTGTCCATGCCAGCATAAGCTTCATATCTGTCTGACGAAGCGCCATGAGAGACGACCAGACAGCGGTAATGCCGCCAATAATACTCAAGGTGTAAAACCACTCATTGGTGCCACCTAGCGATGGCTGCAGGCGCATCATGAGATAGATACCGGCTTTTACCATCGTCGCTGAGTGCAGGTAGGCGCTGACGGGGGAGGGTGCAGCCATGGCATTGGGCAACCAGAAATGAAAGGGAAACTGCGCTGACTTTGTAAATGCGCCAATCAGGATCAGCGCAAGTATCATCGGGTATTGACTATGCTCTGTGATAGCCGAGCCCTGTGCGATGATATCTGACAGCCGATAACTGCCGGATGCCTGGCCTAGCATGATGAGGCCGACAAGCAAGGCAAGGCCGCCACCGCCTGTTATGAGAAGGGCTTGCAGCGCAGAGCTGCGCGCCTTGATATTCTCATGATCAAATCCGACCAGGAGAAACGAGGTGATCGTGGTCAGTTCCCAGAAAACGAATAACAAGATGATGTTATCAGCTGAAACAAGTCCCAGCATGGCGAGCATGAAGGCCAGCAATAACCACTGCAGCCGAGCATGGCTCTTGTGAGTTTTAAAATAACTGAATGAATAGACAACCACGAGAACGCCGATGCCGCTGATAAGAAGACCGAAAAGCAGGCTCAAGCCATCAATGCGAAAAGCGAGCTCGACGCCCAGACGTGGAATCCAGGGATAGCTGTATGTCCAGGGTACTCCTGATGACACCGACCTGATTAGCAAACTAAACAACCCGGAGAACATCGCAGCCGTTGCCAATGCAAAGATGAAGGCTGTAATCGCGGATTGGGTGTAACGTTTCGCGATGGCAGGATCGCGAGACGGAGCGTCTTGTGGCGTGGATTCGGCAGACATTATTCCAATAAGAGGCTGTTTGCTGGCTAAGGGGTGGCATGACGCAGCAATGCGTCTTGCTAGTAGATTAGTAAAGAATCAAAACGCCGGACTAAATATTATATATTATCGGATCATCAAATAGTCAGGGCAAGTCGAGCATTGGTTGGTTTGGGTTCGATTTAACCGAATGGACAAACGTAACAGTAGAAGTTCGCTTAAGCTATCCGTCAAAATTGTCACTTTGATCATGAGCAGCTTATCGAAATATTCTGACAAATTAAGCAACGCTTCCGGATGGTGAGTTATATCACAACACACTGCTCGTTAATTTCATACCTTTGCAAAACTTATTTAACCACTACACTCTAGATTGACTCAACTTTGCAGTTTTCAGCGACAGGAAAACAAGACATTAAAACTAAAAGCGTATCGCAAAAGGCCTATAGCGTCGTCAGACATGAGGCTCGTGTTTACCAGCGTCCCGGAAGGTACTTGTGGATTTTAAGCTTTCTGGTTTTTTGCCTGAGTCTGTCCGCTTGTGACAGTGACCCTGTCAGCGATCCTGCCAGCGATCCGGCTAACGGCCCCGTAAGTGATCCTGTTGACAACGACCAGCCTATGGGCGAGACACCGGGTACGCCTGACACGCCTGAGCCAGTTGAAGTCCCCATAGATCCTCCAACCGTATTTATTCCTACAGATTCCGACATCCAGGACAATCTATCCCTGTACCAGCAGGATGGCTATGGACAGACGGACGTCATCCGAATCGATGTCATTACACGCACCACCCGCGGTATCTGCGTTCCCGGTAATCAATCCGGTTGTACGTTGGCCGATGTGGAGGCTGATACCAACGCTGGCGATGACTTTAAAGTCGACATACCGGTGCATTTCCGCGCCACCGACTTTGCAAACGATGGATCCATTAACAATGCTGAGCTGAGACAACGAGGGGGCGGTGCGCGGTTTGCACCGCAGAAGTCCTTCCGAATAAAACTTGATGACAAAGAGCAGCTGTGGCGCGGGGAAAGACATCTACAGTTGAACAAACATCCCTTTGAAACCAGCCGTGTCCGAAACAAGCTGTCATTCGATTTGATGAGCGCTATTCCACATCTACCCAGCTTTCGTACCCAGTTTGTCAATTTATGGATTGACGATGGTGCAGGAGCCGTCGACTACGGACTGTTTACGCATGTCGAACGCGGCAATGGGGCTTATCTGCAACGACGCAATCTGGATGAGGAGGGCAGATTGTACAAGGCCGAGTTTTTTCAGTTTCTGGAAACCGACCGTCAGGCAATGCGACTGAATGCTGAAGGCGAACCGGACAATGAGGAGGCGTTTGAAAAAGTTCTAGAAATTGAAAATGGCGATGATCATAGTAATCTGCTGGCCATGTTGGGTGCTATTCATGATCCTGCGCAATCATTTCAGTCTGTCATGGATCAGTACTTCAATGAAAACAACGTGCTGACATGGATTGCCGTGAACCTTTTGGTTGGACAGCAGGATGCTCTTCGGCACAACTACTTTCTTTATAATCCTGAAGCGAGCGAGCGATTCTATTTTCTGCCCTGGGATTATGATTCTGCTTTTTTAACTCACAAGGAGCCGGATAATGCGTTTACCGAAGAGGCACTTCGGGCTCGACTGGAGTATGGATATGCGATCGGGGCGCAAAACGAATTCGTGGAAAACTACTATCGCATGCCGGGTGCACATGAGCGTATATTAGCGGCGGCGGCGCAACTTCGCGAAGAGCTTCTCAGCGATGAGCGAATAGCTGAGCGATCGCAGTTGCTCGAAACCGTCATCGCACCCTTTGCATCAGCGCAGCCTGACAGACAACATAACGCTTTTTATCTGGAAGGTGTCGCTGAGGACTTTGCGGGAAAGGTGGCGAGCAATCAGCAAGCCATGATCAATAATTTCGGTATTCCCTTGCCGCCCACCATGGCGCAGCCAGTGTTGGAAGCCGGGAAATGGAAATTCAGTTGGAAACCCGCCTACGATGTCACTGGTAGCGTATTGACCTACGAGCTTCAAATAGCTACAGCGCCAACATTTCTGCCTGATGAGATTGCTCTTGTCACCCCACAAATAGCTGATGCAAGCGAGCTTGTTGTGCATACTGTTGATGCTGCAAGACTAACTGCTGGTGCTACCCATTACGCAAGGCTGATAGCACGATCCGTCAATGAGCCCGAGCGCTATTGGCAAATAGCTGACAACCAACTTTTGATCGGGGGAAACAGCTACATGGGTGTAGTCAGGTTACAGTGAGCCGTACTGTCATATCAGTTACCACCGAGCCTGGAATCCATCATTTATAGATTCCCGCTGTCGCCGGGAAGACGTCAGGCGAGGGTGACGACTGTGTGGAACCTTCGAATTACCAAAAGTCGTAATCAATTTCGACTTTGGCTAACCAGGCCATGTCCCGATCATCGTCAAATGCATCACCAGGCTCAAATACGCCAGCAGTTGCTTTAATGTCAAATTGTTTGTCGGGTTGGTAGCTTATTACCAGATCTGCGCCTGTACCGAGTTGGCCGCTAATGCCCAAGGGATCGTATTCAATGTCACTGCCGCGTAAATTATCGGCTACATCTACCTGTTGATAATGATGTAACGCAATATCAGTACTCCAGTCTTCTGACAGATCTGCCCCCACGCCCAAAGTAATTATCTGGATGTTGGTTAGTTCCGGGTCCATGACTTCACCAAGATAGCGGAACGAGTTTTTCCCGTTGAGAGCGAAGTCGTTGGAATGTAATCCACTTTGACGAAATCGTTCGTCTCTGGAGCCGCCCGTTGCATGAGCTACACCAGCGGTAAAAGTGGGCTTCAGCGATCCGCCTGCAGTCCAGTTAATGCCAAGGTCGACCAGGAAACCACCCAGCTCGACACGCTCGTCCTCATCGCTCTCCTCACCATCCTGAACGCTTGCATGCAACCAGTAACGTATGGCTGAATTATTGGGCTCGACAATGCCTTGCAGACCCATCCACGTAATCTTTGATGGACGCAGTGTATTCAGGATCTCGGCTGATCGATGCAAAACGTATGGCATCCAGACACTGTCTTTTTGAGGCGAAAAGCGTATTTGGGCCAGGGTATTGGAGATCTGATTGGCACGTCCAGCGGTACTTGCCTCAAACCAGTCTTCACGAGTCTGGGACAACAGAAATTCCAGGCGATCTCTCTCGAACGACACTTGCACACCGTCCAGATTTTCATCAACAACCGTTTCCATCGGATCTCTGATACCCATACGCCCCACCCGTAGTCGAAACTTTTTTCGCTGATCAAATTGAACATAGAGGCGTTCAAGGTCATAGGCGAAGCCATCGTCATCCGATGCAATTGAATCTTCTGTAAGATAGAGTGTGCTCAGATTTAATCGCCCCTTCATGCTGATTCCCGGCGCCCACCGCTGTTCGATATCCAGGGTTAATTGCACCTCAGCCTCCCCGGTGTCTCTTTTCAGCTTGGTAGGGCTATCCTGACCGTCTGCCTGCTGTAAATTCAATTCCAGCTTGCCGCTCAATTCCGGCGCTTGATAGCGTTGCTCGTTGGTGAGGGCTGCAGAGCTTTTTGTTGCTGATTCGACGGTCGGCGCTCTGGGTGCCTGAGGCATCTGTACATCGGGCGTTTGCTGAGCGATCGCTTGTGCCGAAAGTAAAGCAGCCGCGGTAACACAACTTGCGTGCAACAGACGATGGGCTGGGCTATCAGTCAACTTGCCAACGCATCTTATGGTTGGTTTTTCGCCGTAAGGCAGAGAGTTGAAGCGCTGAAATATCATGTTTGCCTACCTATCCAGTCCGAGTTGAGACCGCTTCAGGATGAACCAGTGGTTATTGTCCTTTTCGGGTTTGTTGCCGCTATCACGCACAAACAGTAGACCACCTCCCAAGAGTGTAAGCCCTTCAACGTCCCTGAACAGATCCTTGTCATCATGTGTTTGACGTTGCGGGGCCGAATCCAGCGCTGCTGCCATAATCCATAGTGTAGATTGTTTTTTACTACCTGATTCTCGTTTGCCGACAATTACAAGCTTATCGGATTGATCATCGTAGGCCATGGCGCGAATGCCCTGTTTTTCAAGGTTGATGATATGCAGCGCATTGGCGAACTCGGGCTCGGCACCCTGTGCATAAGCGATGGCATTGCCAAGAGATACGACAATGCTTTTATTGTCGAGCAATGGGGTGCGCAGGCCGATCAGTAAGGTCTGGCGTTTTCTATCGAATGCCAGTGCTTCGATATTCAATGCTCGTGGTTTGCCCTTTTTGCTGCCATCGACGATATCTGCCAAAACCGGGTAATGAGCTATCAGTTGATCAAAAAAATCTCGTCGCATGGCTGCACTGACAATATCATTGCCGTCACGCGTTAAAAGAGCAAATTTCTCACGGTTTGGATGCTTGCCCCGGCTGGCATTTTCATGAGAGCCGATGATAAAAAACTGGCTGGATGAAACCCTTGCGATGCCTTCCAGATCATCCAGCGGTGCCAGAAGCCTGCGTTGAATAAACCCTTTGGCATTTGGCTGATCGAACTCCTCAAAAGTAAAACCTGCCAGATCACTGGCTGAGTTTGTGCGCGAAGTCACGGCCAGACGCTTTAATGCACGGCTTGCCTCATCTTCTATGACAATGAGTGTTTGTTCATCCAGTGCAGTGATGCCAGAGGGTTCCCGCAAATTGTGAAACTGTCCCTGTGCAATAGGTGGACCTACGATATTGTTTTGCCTGGTAACATCGTCGGCAGCAACAAAGCCGCTTACAATCTGGCTTGAAAAAAATAACAGCCAGACAATCATTGTTTTTGAACGCGCCATGATTGGCAGAGCGTGTGCGTACACTGCTGAAGGCACGTCAGCTCAGAACCACAACCCCGTACCATTTTAACGCCACCAGGGTCAGCAGTGATAGCACTGTCAAAATGGTACCCACCATAAAAACAGTATACGAATAGTAAAGATGCTGATACTTCCTGTCTGCAACTGTGCCCAGATCATAGATGTGCGAGAGCATACTGCGATAAACCCTGTTGGAATCGTTTAGCAGGTTGGTCATGGCATCAATGTATTCGGACTCGCGCAAGTCGGAGAACTCTTCGAATACCAGCAAGCGGGCCTCGTCACGCATGAAGTCGCTGTAGTTGAATTTGTTGCGACTGATTTCCGGTCGTGCCGCGAACACTGCAAACGTAGTTGCCGAGGCGCAGGTAATTAGAAAAATGGCAATAGGGATAATGTACATACCATTGACCGATATTAGCTGAGTGCTGGTAATTATCAGCATAGACATCAGTAAGCCATTTAAAGAGATCATGATGTTGGCTTTGGTCGCAGCCAGGGCCAGCATGTCCAGCTGCGCACGATAGGAGTTGCGTAACAAGGTGTCGATACCACGACTACCTTTGTCCAGCGTGTTCAACGCGTTTCTGGCTGCTTTGGCTTTCGTCTTTTTCTTCCGGGTACGGCTCTTCGAGGTAGAGTTGTCCGTCACAGACTGGTCCGATCGAGCAGACTTCTCCACCGGCGATACAGCCGGCATGACTCTTAGCGCTACTGGGGAATCCTTGTCATCTTTGTTGGTAGTTGAGCCCACCATTACGCTATTACCCTTTGTCTTTGTACCCGGTATATCAAGGGTAGTACCAGAACCCTGGCTACTCAAGAAGACAATCGTTTTTTTGCACATAAACAGGCAGAAGATGAAAAATATTGCCAGTAATATGCGTATTTATATAATTCTTGAGACACATGGTGGTTTTGACAAGTCAGGCATATCCGGTGCTTATAAATCGTCAACCGTACTGACCACGTCTCAACGTGAAACGATGCAGATTTCAGCTGGATATAACGCCCGAACAATGTCAGCAATATTACAGCGGGCAAGTGTCCAGGATCGTTGTGCGCAGCGATCAGGGCCTTCGCCTTGCGTTTCCGGCTTCCCAGTTACGTAAATTTGTCACGAGAGAAGGTGTGAAAGGGCGTTTTGAAATTGTCTTTACGGCACAGAACAAGTTGCTTAGCCTGAAACGTCTGGGTGCATGAACCGTGTCTGTGATGTGTCTGTGATGTGTTTGCGACGTGTTTGCGATGTCTCAACTCTTTCACTGGGCGAGCTTTGTTGACGCCTTTAGCAATCTCATTAAACTACTAGCTTCTGGGTTTGCTGTTTTCAGGATCGTAGAGTGGTTTGTAGCCAACAGATTCCACGACTACCGGGTATTGTTCACCAAAGTATTCGATAAGCAATTCGGTGCCTTCCTTGCAGTAGTCGTAAGGTAGATAGCCCAACGCAATATTTTTACCGACACTTGGGCCGAAAGCCATGCTGGTGGTATAAGAGCGGCGTCCTTGAGCATCGATGAGTGTCTCACCGGTTTGCTTGTCCATGATGGGACAGGTTCCTACCGGAAAACGCGCAACCCCTTGCGCATCGACATTACTTTGCATGCTCATGGTGCAAAGGTAGGCGGGTTGATGCTCTCGTTCGCGTTGGGCAAGGTAGGCACTCTTGCCGTGAAAATCAGCTGCCTTGACTTTGGGTCTGGCCAGATCGGCTTCCAGTAGATTGTATTCGGTTAACAAATCCGCATTTTGAAGTCGCAGGCTTTTCTCCAGTCTGCGGCTGTTAGCGTAGGTTTCAACGCCTATCGGGGTGACGCCTTTAGCTGCCAGTGCATCCCAGACTCGCAAACCATCGTCGTATTTGAAATGCAGTTCCCAGCCTTGCTCACCGACATAGGAAATTCGAAAAGCAGCCACATCGACCCCGTCTATAACCAAAGGTCGAACGGCTGCAAATGGGAAATTGTCAATGCTCAAGGCATCGGGCTGATCAACTACTGTTGCAAGCGTCTTGCGAGCGTTGGGTCCCCAGATACCCAGGCAGGCATAGTCAGTGGTGCGATCTTCAATAGCTACGTCGGTCAGCTTCTGATCATCGCTCATGCGCTTGAGCCAGATAAAATCCCGGTTGCCGGAATCGCCGCCATCGATTACCCGAAAATGATCATCAGCCATGCGGATGACCGTCAGGTCGGCTCTTACGCCGCCAGTATGATCAAGGAAATGCGTATAAACGCCTTTACCCACTGGTGTGTCCCCCGCCACTTTAGCGACGCAGACGTATTCCATGAGCGCCTGCGCATCGTTGCCTCGTATATCGTAGATGGCAAAGTGGGACAGGTTGACCATGCCGACATCTTCTGATATTTGCAAATGCTCAGCATTGGATACACGCCAGAAATGTCGGCTATCCCATTCGTTTTCACGCTCTGGTATCTGCCTGGCGAACTTTTTCAGGAGATGATCATTACTGGCATAGCCATGGGCTCTTTCCCATCCTGCGGCTTCCATGAAGTGTGCGCCTAACGCAAGCTCACGTTCATGAAACGGGCTTTGCCGCAGCCCTCGACCTTTGGAGTACGGTTCGCGATTGTGGACTGCCGGGTTGTAGATCTTGAAGGCTGTCTCGTAGCAGCGATCGTGAATGTATTGCTCGTCTTGCTGGAACGGGTAGTAGCGCGATACGTCTACACCAAAGTGATCGAATTGTGTTACGCCATCGGTCATCCAGTCGGCAATGAGTTTGCCTGTGCCAGGCCCATCTTTTACCCACACAGACACCGCATACCAAAGTCCGCGAACCTTGGCAGATTCGCCGATCGACGGACCGCCGTCAGCGGTCACCTGCAGCAGACCGTTAAACGATCTCTTCTCATCGTAGCCAAGCTCACCGAGGATAGGCGTAAGCTCCATCGCACGTTCCAGAGGTTCCATGATCTGTTCCATATCCAGATCACGCTGTGAGGGTGAAAGTCGACACTCCTCTTTTTCCAGTATGTCGCGAGGGTGGCAGAGTCTGGGTTCGCTCTCTTCGTAGTATCCCCATTCGATCATGCCGCCCTCTGAAGTGGTTGGATCACCGGTGTCACGAAGGTAGGCTGAGTTGCCTTGATCCCGCAGCAGGGGATAACCGATGTCCTTGCCTGTGCCTTCAAATTCATTGTAGGGACCGAACCATAAAAGCGGATGGTCTACTGGCATGACAGGTAGATCCTCGTCGGCCATCTGGGCAATTAACCGACCCCATAAGCCAGCACACACAACAACATGATCAGCTTCGATGTATCCACGGCTTGTGTGCACGCCTTTTATCCGGCCATTGTCAATTTCCAGATCAGTGGCCGAGGTATTGGCAAAAGCGGCCAGTTTGCCGCTCTTTTCGGCTTGCTCAACAAGCTCCCCGGTGACCACTTGCGAGCGCGGAACCACAAGGCCAGCATCGGGATCCCACAGTGCACCCTGAATGACATCTTCTTCCAGCAGTGGCATTTTTTCTTTGGCTTCTGCCGCGCTTATCATGACAGCCCGGGTGCCGAAGGCTTTGCCTGAGGCAACCTTGCGTTGTAACTCCGCCATTCGATCATCATCACCCTTGCGGGCAACTTCTAATCCGCCTACTTTGGCGTATCGTCCCATCTTTTCAAAGAAGTCGATGCTGTACATCGTGGTATGGCAGGTCATCTGATCGTGCGCGGTGGCGTAGCAGAAGTCCGAGGCATGGGCCGTCGAGCCGATATCTGTGGGGATGGCGGATTTATCGATACCGACGATGTCTTCCCAGCCTCGCTCGATGAGATGGTGTGCAACTGAGGCGCCAACGATGCCGCCCTGGCCAATGATGACAACTTTAGCTTTTGAAGGAAATTTGGCCATCGAAAAAAAAACTCACTAAATTAGGTTTCGTACAGCCTGTAAAAAATTGCAGGCGCATCTGGCAACTGTTGCCAATCATCACAGATCGTGTCCAGCGCCTATGTGACAACTATAACCATTTCTTGCCAAAAGGCTAAGCTCAGTAGGTGATCACAGCGGCGTCGGCCTGTCACCCTGCGACAGTCAGTATGTTCAGTAGCCAGGTGTCGTTGGAGCACCACCGTCTGAGCGATAAAAATCGCTCGTCAGGAAAGATCACGTCAGGGAAGATCAAGCACCAGCGCGCCAAATAACTCGGTGCCATCAGCAAGCCTGTGAACGTTGCTGTTGGTCTGCCAGGCGCAGGATCAGATTGCTTGCAAGCCACGTCAATATATTGTTTCGATTGAAATGCTCATCAAGCACCGAATCGAAGCTACGTTCAGGATCAGTTATAGCTTCCAGCATCCTGGTCAATGCGCGATGGTCCCTGCCATTTTTTATTTCCAGACGAGTTTAAAAAATATCCTCATCCAGAGGCTTGCCATCCTCGTCCACCTGAACTGCCTGTTTATCTGTTTCAGAGAACTCAAAAAATTCACTTTAATAAAGATTGTCATCCTTGGCCATGCCACGATTCTGTACGTATTCCTTACCTATGAATTCTGTGTGAGTGTACAGGCCGAAATCTTCAGAACCCAGTCCATTGTCAATCCACAGATTGACGAATTGCGTGCGCAGCGATGGAAAGTGAGGCATTTTTCATCCATGCAGTACGACGCTACAACGCAACGATCCTTGTTGACAACTTTCTATCAAGCACAGGGTATTCGCCAGACGCTCAACTATTTATTTTTTCGGTTCTTCCAACGACGATGTCGAGGGTATTTCTCGAAACCTATATGCCGCTTCCGCGGAATGTACATTAATAAAAAAAGGTCACACAAGCAATACAGCCACCCGCGTAACAGTCTGTAATCTGTGGCAAAGCTATGTGTCGTGGATATCCCAGAAGGCATTAACGAGAGGGTTACTCAGGCTGTTTGTCAGAGTAAACAGACCCAGATCAAAGGATTGCAATCCAGGTTCAATATCCATAATCCTGACTTTACTGGCAAACGGACTATTGTCCAGGACGATTTTTGGCACTATGCCAACGCCCAGACCCAGACTGACCATGCTTACGATAGGTTCATAGCCTGCGACTTGAGCATAGATTTTAGGGTTCACTTTTCGCGCTTTAAACCACGCATCCAGACGCGCTCTGCCCAGCCCGCTGATGGAGAGGATCATCGGCACCTCCGACCATCGTATATTTGAGTCTGAGTCAGACGATGGGATATCGGGATCTAGAGTACGTGCGGGAGCAATGAATAGCAGGGGGGTGCTGGTTACTTGCTTGTAGATGATGCCGCGTGGCAGATTCTTCGGGTGCGCTGCGATGGCCACGTCTTCTTTGCCAGCCACGATGCGGCTGATAGCATCCTCAGGGTCGCCGGTCTGCAGTTTTATTTCTATTTGCGGGTAATCGGGTCGAAACCGTCCAAGCAGATCAAACAGAATGCTGTGGCTGGCAGTCACCGAACAGTACAAACTGAGCTCTCCTCTCAAGGGGCCAGCTGTTTCAGAGAGCTGGTGCTGGAGCATGGAAAAACGCGCTAGCGCCTCACGAGCATATTGTTCGAAAATGACGCCCTTGGGCGTCATACTCACAGACCGGTTATCACGAATGAACAGATCTACGCCCAGTTCCAGTTCCAGTTGCCGGATGCTGCGCGATAAAGTAGACAGGCTGACATTGGCCGCGACGCTGGCGCGACCATAGTGCAGCGCATCAGCCAGAGCCAGAAACTGGTGAAAGATTTTAGGGTTCACAGACTTCGTATTTGCATAAATTGCAATGAGATGTTGCAAATATATCAATTTACTGGATATGACATTTGCGTTATCTTGCTCACATACCCAGAATCAGAGAATACGATGTCCAGCAACTACTTCAACACCCTCTCACTGCGTGAGCAATTGGCAGAGCTTGCCAAATGCCGCTTTATGCATCTCGATGAATTTGGCGACGGTGTTAATGCGCTCAGAGGCAAGAAACTGGTCGTGATCGGCTGTGGTGCTCAAGGACTCAATCAAGGCCTCAATTTGCGAGACAGTGGTCTGGACGTCAGCTATACCTTGCGAGCCCAGGCGATTACCGAAAAACGCCAATCGTGGAAAAACGCCACCGAAAACGGCTTCACTGTCGGCACTTACGAAGAGCTGATCCCAACTGCCGATGTCGTGCTCAACCTGACACCTGACAAGCAGCATTCGGCTGTGGTTGAAGCGGTAATGCCCTTGATGAAAAAAGGCGCTTGCCTGTCTTATTCACACGGTTTCAATATTGTCGAAGAGGGCATGCAGGTGCGGGACGACCTGACGGTCATCATGGTGGCACCGAAATGTCCAGGTTCTGAAGTCAGAGCGGAGTACGTGCGTGGATTTGGTGTGCCCACATTGATAGCGGTGCATGAAAACAATGACCCTGATGGCGAAGGTCTTGCACTGGCAAAGGCGTATGCCGTGGGTACCGGAGGTCACAAGGCCGGTGTACTCATGTCCTCTTTCATCGCTGAAGTTAAATCCGATCTTATGGGTGAGCAGACGATTCTTTGCGGCATGCTGCAAACCGGTTCTTTGTTGTGCTTTGACAAAATGATCGAAGAAGGTGTGGATGCAGGCTACGCCTCCAAGCTTATCCAGTATGGCTGGGAGACCACCACAGAAGCATTGAAGTACGGTGGCGTGACAAACATGATGGACCGACTGTCCAATCCTGCCAAGATCAAGGCTTTTGATCTGGCTGAGCAGATGAAAGACATCATGCGTCCGCTCTATCATAAGCATCAGGATGACATCATGACCGGGCATTTCTCCAGAACGATGATGGAAGACTGGGCCAATGATGATAAAGATCTACTGAACTGGCGTGCGCAGACCGCAGAAACTGCATTTGAAAAAACACCGGCAGGCGATGTTGAGATTCCAGAGCAGGAATACTTTGATCATGGCATCCTGATGGTGGCCATGTGCAAGGCAGGCGTCGAACTTGCCTTCGAGACCATGACATCGGCCGGCATCATTGCCGATTCTGCTTATTATGAGTCGCTACATGAAACACCTTTGATCGCTAATACCATTGCGCGCAAGAAGCTTTACGAGATGAATGCCACCATTTCTGACACTGCCGAATACGGGTGCTATCTGTATAACCATGCCTGTGTGCCTTTGTTGCAGGACTTCATGAAAACCGTGAAAAGCGATGTTATCGGACGCGGTCTGGAGTTGACGGATGACGGTGTAGATAATGCCCGGCTTATCGAGGTGAACCATGCCATACGATCACATCCGGTCGAAGCCATTGGCGCTGAGCTTCGTGGCTATATGGCTGATATGAAGCGCATCGTCTGAAGTATGGTCCAGGTTCAGGTGATCTGCGCGTAAGTTTATGGGAACCGATAATCCAATAAGGTTTGATCATCTGGACGTTGATTTCGACGGTGAGTTCCAGCTCTATGACATCTGCTGGCAGATTGAATCTGGCCAGCAGTGGATGATCAGCGGTGCCAATGGTTCTGGTAAATCCGCATTAGCTGCGGTGCTTGCCGGTGTGGGTGATATTACGGGAGGTGTTCTGGAGCATCTTCCTGCCCGCGTAGCCATTGTCTCCTACGAGGCTCAGGCGGCGCTAATAGCCGCGGAGCTACGTAAAGATGATGCCGACATTATGGATGTGATTTCCGAAGGCACCCCGGTACAGGAGATAATCGATGCAAGCAGTACCGATGCAGCACTTGCCTCGCAGTTAGCCGAGAAATTCGGAATCATTCATCTGCTGGATCGTTCGTTTCGAAAACTCTCCACTGGCGAGACGCGTAAGGTCATGCTGATACGGGCTCTGAGCAGTGAGCCTTCTTTGCTGATACTCGATGAGCCATTCGATGGCCTGGATGCGCAGACTCATCAGATGCTTCTTGAGCATCTACAAGTACTGTCGCAGAGCTTGCCGATGGTGCTGGTAATTAACCGGTTTGATGAAAGGCCAGCGTTTGTAACAAACATAGCCTATATCGATGAAGGCAGATTGTTATCGACAGTTGACTGCGCTGACAAGGCTGCTTTTGATGAGCTTTATCAGTTGCTGCACCTCAAGACCAGTGATTTGCAGATCCCTGCAGCAGATCCTGATTTCAGTGTGCCTGTCCTGGATCCTGCACAGCCGCTTGTGCAAATATCGAATGCGACCATTCAGTACGGCGACACAGTCATATTCAAGGATTTGTCATGGACTATTGAGGCGGGCGAGCACTGGCAGCTTACCGGTCCCAATGGATGCGGCAAGACAGGTCTGTTGTCGTTGATAACAGGGGATCACCCGCAGTGCTATGTCAATGATATTCTGGTTTTCGGTTATCAGCGCGGTCAAGGCGAGAGTATCTGGCAAATCAAGCAGTTCATCGGTTATGTGTCTACCGCTTTGCAATGGGAATACAGGGTGAGTACGAGCCTCCGTCATGTGGTTATATCCGGTTTTTACGACAGTATCGGTTTGTACAGCAAGTACTCGGATGAGCAGCGCGACATCGCAGATCAATGGCTTGAACTACTCGGTTTGCGCGAGCGCTCAGATGAGCCATTCAATAAGTTGTCTCACGGTGAAAAACGTCTGTTGCTGATAGCCAGAGCAATGGTCAAGCAGCCGCCTTTGCTTATCCTGGACGAACCGTGTCTTGGGCTGGATGATATGAATCGGCAGTTGGTGCTGGCATTGATAGAAAGAATCTGTTGTGGCTCTACCACGACGGTCTTGTATGTGAATCATCATGGACACGATAGAATCTCAGGTATCGGGAATCACCTGGCTCTGGGCACATCGGACGTTTAAACAACTGATTAAGTCCTGTTGGACTATTTTGATCGTAAAATCTGGAAAAGCAAGACTGAAAATGCTCGATTCATGGGCAATTAACCCTATGAAGATGGGATAGTAAAGCCATGTCTGATACTACTGTTTATGGCACATCTTGCGTAACAGCCATGCCGATTTCCCGCATCCTTTGCCCAAGTCCAGCAAGGCTTTTGGCACATACAGAAATGAGTCTGGATATTTTTTCATGAATGAGCTTCATCAGATCCGTACAAGCATACGCTTGGCCCACTATGCCAACGAGCATGAGCGCCTGGATCAATTAGTCGCCGCTCAGCCTGTCAGTGCGTTGCAACGAAAAAACATGCAGATGAAGGCGGTGGATATGATCAACCGCATAAGAAGCTCTGATGAAACTGGTCTTATGGAGCAGTTTCTGGGTGAATATGGATTGTCCACTCATGAAGGCCTATGTCTAATGACTCTGGCTGAATCATTATTGCGCGTCCCTGATCAAGCCACCGTTACAGCCCTTATAGAAGACAAAATCGGGGGCGGTATCTGGTCTGAGCATGTTGGTCGATCGGATTCTGCTCTGGTAAATTTTTCGACACGGGCGCTGGTGCTGACACGCTCAGTATTAAACGTGCCGCAGAACAAGGAACTGTCTGGTGGTATTCGTGCAGCGGTAAAGCGACTGGGTGAGCCGGTCATTCGCCGGGCAGTAAGGCAGGCGATGGTCGAGCTTGGCAAGCAGTTTGTGCTAGGTGAGACGGTTGATGAAGCTTTGTCGCGTGGTATGAATTTACACAAACAAGGGTATCGGTATTCCTATGACATGCTGGGAGAGGCCGCACTCACGGCAGAAGATGCGCAAGGCTATTTGAAAGCTTATACCCGTGCGCTTGAAAAACTCGCCAGTGTGAGTACTTTTGATGAGTGTCGAACCAATCCGGGCATTTCAGTCAAGCTATCGGCCCTTCACCCGCGCTATGAATTCATGAGTCGGGAGCGAGTCATGCAAGAGCTGGTACCTAGAGTTCTTGATCTGGCAAAGCTTGCTGCTGGTGCCAATATGGGCTTCAATATTGATGCGGAGGAGGCCAATAGACTCGATCTCTCACTTGACGTTATCGAAGCGGTGTTAAGCGATGGTGAGCTGGCAGGCTGGGATGGTTTCGGCGTTGTTGTTCAAGGCTATGGCTTACGTTGCACAGGTGTCCTCGATTGGTTGCACGCCCTGAGTGTCAAGCTTGATCGCAGGATCATGGTCCGTCTGGTCAAGGGTGCTTATTGGGATACCGAAATCAAAGAGGCGCAGGTGCTGGGCCTTGAAGGCTTTCCGGTATTTACCGATAAGTCTGCTACCGATGTGGCCTACATCTGTTGTTCGCGCCAGCTACTGGGGATGAAAGATCGGATCTATTCACAATTTGCAACGCATAACGCCCACACTGTAGCCGCCATCCTAGAGCTTGCCGATGAGCTTGATGTCGCTGCAAGCGAGTACGAATTCCAGCGTCTGCATGGTATGGGAGAGGCTTTGCATGATGTTGTGCGCAAAGAGTACGGCACGCAATGCAGAATTTATGCACCGGTTGGCTCGCATAATCAACTACTTGCCTATCTTGTCAGGCGCTTGCTGGAAAATGGCGCTAACAGCTCTTTTGTCAATCAGTTGAGCGATCTTGATGTCTCTGCAGAAACCATTGCAACAGATCCATTCACCACAACACTTGAGAATCGAAAAGCTGCCGACTCGTCGCTGATACTGATGCCAGGCAAGCTTTACGGAAACGAGCGTGAGAACTCTCGTGGCATGGATATTACCGATATCACGCATATGCAAAGCTATGAACAGGCCCGCTCGCCATTCACTAGCACACTGTGGAACGTAGCCTCTCTGGTCGCGGACGATCGGCTCGATACCTTGAGTCTGGGCGAAGCCGTAGAGATAAGAAATCCTTCCCGTGTTACACAGCTTGTCGGTACCGTACGTTTTGCCGATGAGCAGCTTGTGGAGTCTGCTTTGCAATTAGCAAAACCCTGGCATGACAGTACCTCAGGACATCGACGGGATGTACTTAACAAGGCCTCATACATGCTTGAAGATGCCTACGGCGAATTGTTTGCCCTGTTATCGCGTGAGGCTGGAAAAACTGCGTTAGATGCCATCGCTGAATTACGCGAGGCGGTCGACTTCATGCGTTATTACGGTCATCAGGCAACGATGGTTGAGGCCGCACCTTGTGGTGTTTTTGCCTGTATTTCACCGTGGAATTTCCCCTTGGCTATTTTCCTCGGGCAAGTGTCGGCAGCACTGGCGGCGGGTAACGCTGTGGTGTGCAAGCCTGCTGAATCAACGGTTATTGTGGCATGGCGCGCAGTACAGATACTGTACGAGGCGGGTGTCCCCAGGCATGCTCTGCAGCTGCTTCCCGGCTTGGGTGCTGATGTGGGTCAGGCCATGACGTCGGACAAACGCATACATGGCGTGTGTTTTACAGGCTCTACCGGTGTGGCCCGGAAAATAAGTCAAAGCATTGCCAGAAATCTAAGCCCATCAGCACCGCTGATTGCCGAGACCGGTGGTCTTAATGCCATGATAATTGATAGTACTGCGCTGCCGGAACAAGCCATTAAGGATGTTGTGGCTTCGGCATTTCAATCAGCAGGCCAACGATGTTCTGCGTTGCGTATCCTGTGTCTGCAGGAAGACATAGCTGCAGAATTTGTACATATGCTGTACGGCGCTATGGATGAGCTCAAGGTGGGTGATAGCTGGCAATTCGACACTGATGTTGGTCCTATCATCAACCAGAGTGCACAGGCAAAAATTCAAGCTTATATCGATGATGCTTGCACGCAAGGGCGGGTTAGCAAGCAGTGCGTTGTAGACGACGCTGTATTGAATCAGGGCTTTTACATTCCGCCTACCGTGATAAGCATTGAGCACTTCAACGACGTCACAATGGAGGTTTTCGGGCCGGTGCTGCATGTGCTGAGCTATCCCTCAAGTCAGCTTGAAGGGCTTCTGGACAGTATCAATAACAGTGGCTATGGCTTGACTTTTGGCTTGCATACCCGCATTGAAAGTCGTGCGGACGACATCGTTAAGAAGCTGTATGTTGGCAATATTTATGTCAATCGTAATCAGATTGGAGCGGTTGTGGGTACTCAACCTTTCGGTGGTGAAGGCCTGTCCGGCACAGGTCCGAAGGCCGGCGGATCTATGTATCTGCCAGGATTTTGTAAAACACCAGGAGATCGCATTGCGGAGGTAGCCGATGGCAAACCTGTCGATATCGCACAATTACAACGAGTGGTCGATAGACAAAGCACGATAGTTGATCCCCTGAGTGTGCAGAGCCTGCCGGGTCCAACCGGTGAGTCCAATACATTGAGGGTACATGCGCGTGGCCTTGTGCTGTGCCTTGGCCCGGGACGCAGTCGTGCGTGTCAACAGGCTCTTGAGGCAAAAGCTGTGGGCTGTGCGGCTGTGGCGATAGCCGACGGCAATGAGAATGACACTTTGGATGATGCAGTTGGTTTTGTGGAGGGTACGCTGACACCGTCACAACTTGAGGCATTTAGCGGTGTGTCTGCTGTGGTCTATGAAGGGCCCGATGCCCAACTGCGTGCCTACCGGATAGCGCTCGCAGATCGAGATGGACCGCTTACGCCACTGATCTGTTTGTTGGGAGACATCCGGGCGCGATGTGTTCACGAAAGACACGTTTGCGTTGATACCACGGCAGCTGGTGGAAATGCCAATCTGCTGGCTGCCTCCTAGGACTGGCAATAATGTAAAACAATCCGAATGGGTAGTATTTATACAGCACTTATGGCTACTCAAAAGAACACTGGCGGGTGTTGTGAGGGGCAAGGGCATCGAGCATTATCAATGCACGTCAAGAACGTCCCGACTATCCACTACAAATGAGGTCATGTCATGAGCCAGTCAACCAGCGCAGTTCTACGAAACACCGTATCTCATCCTGCAGCAGTCGGAAAAAAGGCTGCTACAGGGATTTCCAGACCACGACCCGTGTTGGTGTCAGCAACGCAATTGAAAGTCCGGCGATTTTCGGTGGCAAACCGGGAAGAAGCACTGAGACAAGCTATCTTACGAACAGGCTAATGTGGTGTTTCCTGAACATAGCTTGCCCGACCTGGACAGCAGCTTGAAAGTTCCCGACAGTTTCCGCCAAACCACAGTTTTGCCCAGACAATTGATTTGGTTACTGACAGGGACGTGATCAACAGCAGGCTCAGGCTTCCAAGGTGTTGGTTGTCTGCACACTAGCGGAAGAGTAATAAAAGGCTATCGCCTGGGTGCGGTTGTTGACAGAAAGCTTGTCGTATAAATTGCGCAGGTGAAACTTGACCGTATTTATAGAGATGGCATGATCTGCGGACAACTCTTTATTAGTCCTGCCGGAGGCCAGTGATACGAGTATTGCTTTCTCCATTCTTGTCAGCGCGCTTAGCGGGTCATGCAGTTCGCGTACATCGAGGTAGGGGAACACCATCTTGCCTTCGAAGATATCAATGATACCGTCGAGTAATTTTTCCGATGACTCGGTGTGCGAGAAAAATCCTGCTGCGCCAGCAGACATTGCCCGTTTCGGTACATCATTGGATGTGCTGTGTGTGCAAACTATCACCCTGGTGGGACACTCCTGTTCACGCATTAGATGCAGTAATCGTTCTGCACCCAGAGAAGGCAGATTCCAATCGATTACAGCCGTCGTGCAGGGAACGGTAAGCGCTGTTTGCAAAAAGGATTCTGCAGAGGATGTTGTGCTCATCAGGCTGAAGCGTGGATCCTTTTCAATGATTTCTGCCAGAGCACTCAGCATCAGTGCATTGGAATCGGCTAGCGCTACATCTACTATCATCTTCAAAGCCTCAAACTGAAGTACCGGAGTATTTTGACCTATAAAAAAGTGTTTATTTCCTGATACTACACTACTGATCTGTCAACTTGATAGTGCTGTGCTCGGCACGCTATCAAGTTGACGGACCACCAGGGCATTATTCATATGCCAGACGGTTTGTATTTGCGGGCAATTCCGGGGCAATGTTTCTGGCAAATGCGCATCACAGAATACGCTATGCTGTGTTGAATTCTGCTAAACAGCGCTTGAACATGGACATACACGAATATCAGGCCAAGGAAATACTTAGCGAATTCGGTATCCGTATTCCTCGCGGGGGTCTTGCCTACAGCCCCGAGCAGGCAGCCTACAGGGCTCGTGAGATTGGCGGAACTGAATGGATAGTCAAGGCGCAAGTTCATACCGGTGGGCGTTCACGTGCGAGCGGCATCTTACGTTGTCGATCTGAGCATGAGGTCTATGATGCCGCCGAGAGTTTGTTTGGCAAACGTATAATTACCAGGCAGTCCGGCCCGACAGGAAAAGTGGTTTATCGGGTATACGTTGAGGGAAGCATATCTATATCCAAAGAACTGTATCTTGGTTTTGCGCTTGATCGGAAAGTCGAAAGAGTGATGGTGGTGGCGTCGGAGCATGGTGGTATCGAGATAGAAGAGATTGCGGCCAGTAAGCCTGCATCCATCATTCGCACCGTGGTGGAACCTGCTGTGGGCATGCAAGCGTTTCAGGCAAGGCAGATCGCTTTCAAACTAGGTGTCCCCGCCTCACAAGTCAATGAGGCCATGACAACCATACTGGGTTGTTACAAAGCATTTGAACAACTGGATGCCACCATGGTGGAAGTAAATCCGTTGGTAATTGCCGAAGACGCTTCGCTATACGCCGTTGATGCGAAGATGACCTTCGACGACAACGCCTTGTTCCGGCGACCTGAAATTGCAGAGCTACGTGACAAGTCGCAGGAGGACAGGCTGGAGTCACGTGCATCAGACAGAGGACTGAAATACGTCGGGCTGGATGGAGATATTGCCTGTGTGGTTAATGGTGGAGGACTTGCCATGGCGACAGTGGATAGCATCAAACTTGCTGGAGGTGAGGCAGCGAGCTTTATCGATATCGGCGGGGGGGCTACACCAGAACGTATGTCCAAAGCATTAAGGCAGGCTGCACAAGACGACAGGATCAATGCTGTCTTGATAAACATTTTTGCAGGTATCAATCGCTGCGACTGGATAGCTCAAGGTATTGTGCAGGCTCTGGAGAAAGAGGCGCTCCAGATTCCTTTGGTGATAAGACTTGCCGGTACTCGTGTTGATGAGGGCCGCAAGTTACTGGTAAAAAGCGGCTTGCCGATCGTCAGGGCTAATACGATGGAGGAGGCGGCACACCGCGTGGTCACCGCTGCCGATACGCATTTAAAACGTAAGGAAATGAGGCGCAAGGAAAAAAATACAGATCCGGTATCAAAAAAGGCAACTGTGGTCTTATGAGTATTCTCCTCGATGAAAAAACTAGGGTAATTGTTCAAGGTATCACCGGGCGCATTGGTCAGTTTCATTGCGAGCAGATGCTTCGCTATGGCACTCAGGTGGTAGCGGGGGTCACTCCCGGTCGTAAGGGTGAACAGGTGCTGGGTGTGCCCGTCTTCAATACGGTTTGCGAGGCTGTCGAGGTGAGCGGCGCTACGACCAGTCTCATTGTCGTGCCGCCACCCTTTGCAGCGGATGCCATTATGGAGGCGGCGGAATCAGGTATACGTCTGGCTGTGTGTATTACCGATGGCATTCCGGCTCAGGACATGATTAAAGTCAAACGCTACATGCGTCGGTACCGGGAAGATAAGTGCATGCGTTTGCTTGGACCCAATGGCGCAGGTGTTATAAGCCCCGGAAAATCGTTGCTGGGGATTATGCCAGCCGATATTTTCAACGCAGGCAAAGTAGGTCTGGTCGGACGCTCAGGTACACTGGGTTACGAGGCTGCGGCTCAGATGCAGGCACTAGGTATTGGTATTTCGTCAAGTGTGGGTATAGGCAGCGACCCCATCAGTGGCAGTTCCTTTGTTGATATCTTGCGTTTGTTCAACGACGATGACGATACCGACGTAGTTGTTCTAGTAGGTGAAATAGGTGGGTTTCAGGAAGATGAAGCTGCTGACTATATTCAGAGTACTATGGTTAAACCTGTCATTGCCTATGTAGCTGGCATTGGACTGCCCAAGCATAGAAAAATGGGGCATGCAGGCGCTATCATTTCGGCGTTTGGTGAATCGGCAGATGAGAAAATCGAAAGACTGCGAGAGGTTGGCGTGACGATCGCTGCCGGACCTTCGGATATCGGTAAAACCGTTGCTGCTGTTTTGGAGATGCCTGGCGAGAGTTGTTAGGTCTCGTTGCGCAAATGATTGATGAACTCATCATTCAGATGATTGGTGGGGGCAAGGTGGATGCTTTTTTTATACGTTCTGACTGCCAGAAACGTTGCACTACCTGCCAGGCCATCCACAGCGCCCTCGTACAGTCCCATCACTTTCATGGTCTCCTGAACCATCATGATGTCCTCGGTTGAGGCTGTGGACCACACAGGCTGATTCTTCGACTTACGTTTCATGGAAAAGGCAATAAGATCTATGCAAACAGTTTACCTCAACATGTTTGTTTGCGGATTACCGCTGAATAATAAATGATTCCAAATTAATGAGCGATCAAAAAATAGTAGGTTTCCATCGCGATGACGATGATCACTGGGTGGCTGAGCTTGCTTGTGGTCACTCGCAACATGTGAGGCATACGCCGCCCTGGCAGTGTCGTCCATGGGTGGTAACTCAATCAGGTCGCGATGGGCAGTTGGGGAATGTACTCGATTGTGTCAAGTGTGATCGACGTGAGCCTGCGGATGGCAATTGGTGCATCCAGGAGTCTTTGTAGTGCGGAAGTTCTGATGGTGTGGCAGTTCTGATAGTGCGGAAGTTCTGATGGTGCGGAAGTTCTGATGGTGCGGCAGTTCTGATGGTGTGGGAGTTCTGATGGTGTGGGAGTTCTGACGGTGTGGGAGTTCTTGTAGTGCGGAAGTTCTGATATTGACAGAGATATCTATTCTTTTTGTCTTCAATTGTGCAAACAACGTGAAAGTTAATATTGTAGTGAAATAATCCGCATATCCGCTTGTGATTTTAGCGTCATACTGACGATAGAGAGGTAGTTATCTCGGTATCGGCGGCGGAAAGGCAAAATAATGGATGTATCTGGTGGTAATGGCTCGTGAAACAATAAACTATGCTTTTCGATCGTCCTTGCATCCTGCCGTGCAGCGTTGTTCATCGGTTAAATAGCCAATTATAAGCCCGGATCTGTCCTTGCCGGACAGGCGCAGTGACAACCAAAATGCATAGTTTATTATCTCGCGAACTCTGGATATCAGTTTTTATTTTGAGAAAAAATGCACAAGCTTTACACCTGTCACCATCGATTTGCAAGAGTGACAGGCGACGGTTTTTCGAGCTTAAGTAAAAGAAATTTCCATTCATTAAAGTGACATAGCATCGAGAAAGGTTCCGGAAATATGCGACTGAAGTATCAGCTATTCATGGCATTGCTATTCGCAAGCGCCTTACTCATCCTGCTAATGTATATCATAAGTAGCTGGAGTTTTAGTCGAGGCTTGCTTGGCTATGTCAATCAGAGTTTGGCGCAGAATGCCAGGCAAATTGTTGAACAATTGGAGCCGATTTATGAACAAAGACAATCATGGGCTTGGGCCAAAGGCGCATCCCCAGAATGGCGTTCACTAACGCGTCACAGAAAAGCAGATGACGCTGGTGCACCCACACGTGGCAAGCGTGGGCCGCGTTATGTACTTGCTGATGAGGCAAAACGCATTATAGTTGGTCCACCGGATATTGATTCAGACACACGATGGCTTGAGATCAATGGGCAATCAGGCGTAGTGGGGTACCTGGGGTATCGCAAGCTTGCCCGACTGGATTCTGAGCTTGATCGTGTTTTCGAAAATCAACAGAAGAAGAGCTTCGCTTATGGTGGATTAGGGATGGTGTTGTTGTCGGCATTGCTGGCTGCGCCGCTAGCCTCTTTTCTGCTAAAACCTTTGTTACGCATCGGTGATGCTGTAGAACATATACGCCGCGGCGAGTATCAACATCGTGTATTGCTTCAAAGGCGCGATGAACTGGGAACCTTGGCTGAAGACATCAATCAATTGGCACACACACTTGAAAATAATAGAGAAGCACGACAGCGTTGGGTTGCTGAAATTTCACATGAGCTGAGAACACCCTTGGCAGTTTTACGCGGTGAGTTGGAAGCCATGCAAGACGGTATAAGGCCTATGACACAAGAAGGTGTGGATTCGCTGCATGCCGAAATCATAGGACTGAACAGACTGGTAGATGATCTGCATACCTTGTCTCTTTCTGATGTTGGTGCGCTTGACTATCGTCTTGAAACCTTACTACCAGATACGTTGCTGGAAGATTTTTTTAATAAAAACTGCTCTTGTCTTGCTGATAATTCATTAACACTTACCACATACTTAAATGCAGACGGGCTTTCTATCAATGCGGATCAGCAGCGCTTACAACAGCTATTTTCCAATCTACTTCAGAATTCCCTGCGATATACAGATTCTGGTGGAACCCTGGTCATTGAAACGCATCGCATTGAAGATTCCAAATTGCAAGTCCTGTGGTCGGATTCATCACCCGGTGTTCCTGCAGATGCATTAGGCAGACTATTCGATCCCCTTTACAGAGTGGAGCAATCACGCAATCGGGCTTCGGGTGGGGCAGGGCTCGGTTTGAGTATAGTCAGTCGGATTGTGCAGGCGCACAACGGAACGATTTCAGCGGATTACTCGGCGTATGGGGGGCTGCAACTTGATATCCGATTTCCACTGGCTTGATCCGAATAGCAATTATGAATGGTCGAATACCTTTATATGTCACCAGCCCGTGTATGTCACCAGCCCGAGAAGGTTGCTTATATTCAGGCGCCGTACTACAGGATTTCACCCATACCGGGATGGAATGCGCCAAGTATGTGCCACTTGATATCGTCCTGGTGCTGCAGTGTAATTTACAGGTTAGTTTACAGAGTGAGCCAGGAAGGACATGAATATAGCGATTGTTGAAGATGAGCCTAAGCTTGCGAATTTGCTTGCTGAATACCTGCAAAATGAGGATTATGTTTGTTCGATCTATGCCGACGGCACGCAAGCCCTGGACAATTTTAAGATTCAGGCTCCAGATTTGATATTACTGGATCTAATGCTACCCGGTACGGATGGCATGACCATTTGCCGAGAATTACGAAAGACCTCAACGGTTCCCATCATCATGTTGACGGCAAGAATTGAAGAAATAGACAGATTGCTGGGACTGGAAATAGGGGCCGATGATTATATGTGTAAACCCTATAGCCCTCGTGAGGTGGTTGCACGTGTCAAAGCACTCTTACGCCGGAGCACAGGAGGATTTTCAGCCTCTGATGTCGAAGATCTTCTGCGTATCGATGAGCAGCGTGCGAATGTCACTATTGGAGCCGGTTCCTGTCAGCTGACCGCCGTCGAACTAGGTCTACTTAAAACAATGAAGGAATCACCCAGCAGGATTTTTAACCGGAATCAGCTGATGAATCGTATTTATTCAGATAACCGCATAGTCAGCGACAGGACAATTGACAGTCACGTAAAAAAGCTTCGCCAAAAACTTGCTTCTCTGGATCCGAATCAGGAGTACATCCAATCGGTATATGGCATTGGTTACAAGTTTGAACCATCATCAGAGAGCTAGTGGTCTTTCAAGGATAAACACACACACTGACTCATGGGTAATTCGCAATATGGGCGACTGTAAGCCTTGATTTGCACCAAGCTTCATTATTTCAATCAGTTTATTTGCACATTTGCTGACGATACTTGTATGCAACCCGGACAGAAGGTGTTTACGCCAATGCACTGGGGAAATCCAACTCAAATCAGGTGAATGTAATGATCAAGAATATCAATCTTAAAAATACGTACCTCTCAATCGCAACGGCTGGAATCATGATCGGTACTCCCGTGTTTGCCCAGCAGGTTTTGGAATTGACAGATGCAAACGGTGACGGTGTTATCTCTGCAGAAGAAATCACAGTGGTGAAGGATGCACGAAAGCAAGAAATGTTGTTGCAATTTGATACCGACGGTAATGGTGAATTGTCGCGCAATGAGCGTCAAGCAATGAAAGATGCTCGTTATGAGGAGCAGCTACTTGAGCACGATGCTGATGGAGATGGGGAGCTTTCTCGTGACGAGCGTCAGGCATCACGTGAAGCGCGTCGGGCGTTAATCGATCAACAGCTGGATGTTAATCAGGACGGCGAAATAACAGAGGAGGAGAGTGCCGGGTTTTCCGAGGTAAGAAGCGAACGAGGCAATAAGCACGGTCGTGGCGATAAGGGAGGAAGAAATAACGATGGCGGTGATCGTGGTGATCGACGCAGCTAATTTAGACTGAACTTTATCCTTAGTCAATTGCTGGCCCAATGTGGCCGGCAATTCAGGAGTCGCGAGGGCAGGGCGATGTTGTGATCATCGGACACTCCAAGGGCGATCAGGAGGAGGCAGGACAGACGATGGCAGCCCTCGCGGTGCCGAGTTCCCCTATTGTAAGGTTGAGACAATAGCCTGTGAGAAGCAGTACCCCACAGACTGGAATGGATGGAGAACGTCGTTAGTGTGTGGTTTGCTGAATATTCTGCTTTGGGGAACCTCTGAGACCATCAGTCAAATTTTGATATAACGCTGATTTGAGCTCTGTTCGCATTTTCGGCTACGTGTCTTGATTAATACATGGTTGATCAGCACGGCTAGATCTTATCGCAACGCAGCTTGTCTTTGTGTTGTCCTCTGAGTAGCGCAAAGATGAACGCGGCCGTAAACATAATGCAAACACTGATTCCTTTAGGCAATTTCTGCACTGGTTGATATTTATCACCGCCGTCACCGACCAAATGGCTCGGAAAACAGTTTTGCTTCACTTCCGAAATATCTGGCACATTCCCGTAAAATAGTGTCCGAAAAATTTAGTATAATTCGGACATGAGCTCCGAAAACTCGTCGATACCAGCAGTCATACAGGCGCGCGTTGATCAGGCACCGAAGCTTGTTTGGACGCCTGGCGACTTTGTGGGCATCGGAGGCAGAGACGCTGTGGACAAAGCGCTACAATGAATGGCCAAGAGCGGGCGGCTGCGGAGAATTGACCGAGGTCTATACGATGTGCCGACATTCAATTCCCTAACTAAAAAACCTACGGTACCTGACTATCGTTCAGTTATCGATGCGGTAGCACGTCGAGACAAAGTTCGTTGTGTCGTTGACGGCATGACGGCTGCTAACACGTTGGGTTTAACCAACGCTGTACCAGCACGGATTGAAATTTTGATCGACGCCCGTCTGAAGCCGATACAGCTTGGCAATCAGAAAATCGTCTTCAAGCACTCTGCGCCTAGTCGCCTATACTAGGCTGATCGACCCGGTATGTATCTCGTCCAAGCGCTTTATTGGATACAAGATGTCATGGACAGCAAGATAGAGCGCTCGAAGGTCGATAGAATAATTAGCAAGCTGCTGAGCGACAAGAAAAAGGGTGCATAGCTAGTTGAGGATCTGCACGATGGCCTCTCCGCCATGCCGATCTGGATGCAGGATATTTTACGAAACCCGCTCGCCGCCGCAGACCAAGGTGCAAACCCATGAGTACAAGCGCTTTCCAGGAGATCATCAGTGCTGATTCTGCCGACTGCGCAGATCTCTTTCTGACCACCGCTTTACGTTTTGGCACTCCTCTGTTCAATATCGAGAAGGACTTCTGGGTTTGCTGGACGCTCAATACTCTCTATAACCGTCTGCTGAGCGCAGGGCCTCGTCTACTCTTCAAAGGGGGAACTTCGTTATCCAAGGCCTACGGATTGATCAATCGGTTCTCTGAGGATATCGATGTTACAGCCTTTCGGGATGATCTCGGGCATCCGGTAGGTACTGCGGAAATAGCGACACTGTCGAACAAGAAGCGTAAAGCTGAACTTGAGGCGATCGCTACGGATTGCAGCCAGTACATCACGACTGATCTGTTGAGCTCTGTCTCAGAAGCGCTTGCCACTGATACCGGAGGAAGAGGGCGCGTTGAGGTTGACCGTGCCGATTCGAGTGGGTCAGAGTGAGCAGTTTATCTGCGGAGAATCTCGCCTGTGCTGATCACATTGCCTGATGGTCAGTAAAAAACCCCCTCAGAGAGCTTGAAAATTCTCCAAGGGGGGTGTCTCCTGTTTTTCGACCAAGAAAAAGAGAGAGAGACACCGCCAGTGTGCCACGACATCATCACCGATGCCAATTTCTGGCAGCGCCTGTTTGAGCTGGATCAGCTGATCGCCAACGAGGTACGTGCCAGGGGTTGTCCGCACTGCGGTGATGCACTGCATGCTGCCCCCTATCCTCGAAAGCCGCGTGGGGTTGCTTATGCTGTGCTCGGTGAGCACGGCCAAACTCGTCTGAGTTTCTGCTGCCAACGCGATGGTTGCCGTAAACGGTGCACACCACCGTCTGTGCGGTTCATGGGACGCAAAGTGTATCTGGGTGTGATTATCACTCTGATCAGCGCTTTGGAGCAGGGCCTGACACCCCGTCGCCGAGCTCGGCTGGTGGATGAGCTGGACCTGTGGCCACAAACCTTCTTCCGTTGGCAGCACTGGTGGCGAGCACAGGTGCCGCTCACCCGACACTGGCAGGCACTGCGTGCACGGCTGATGCCCTCGTCTGAGACAGGAACATTGCCCGATGTGCTACTGAGCCAGTTGTCCGGAAACGATCTGTCTGGCCGGATCATCCGCTTCGCACGGCTGATGATGCCGCTGAGTACCACCTCTTGTTCACACACATTGCGTCTTGATCAGCTTACGCAGAAGATGTGATTTCCACCGGCCACAACCACCCATAGACTCCAGCGCTCGCACATAACACACGTTGGATAGAACACCATGAATGATGAACGTACCGTTGATCGCTGGGCGCGGCTGCGCTTTGCTGAGCACGGCCACTTAACTTGAGGTAAATCCTCACAAATTCGCTCACGTTAAGCAATGGTAATTAGAAATCCCCCT
>ENA-ORXR01000576-ORXR01000576.1-marine-metagenome-genome-assembly--contig:-NODE-576-length-48496-cov-7.208451_pt1 | contig 48496 bp, 35 predicted proteins | sample MGYA00237866_ERZ511479 | MGnify/ENA metagenome assembly ERZ511479
TTCGTTTCTGCGGACGGCGTTATTTTTCTTACTGAATACGCGCGTTGCGAAGTTTTAACGCAATTGCCTCGTCGCCCCAAGTTTGAGACAGTTATTCCACATGGTGTCGCGTCACGTTTTTCGCAATCGCCTAGGGTGCAACACTCACTTTCCGACTATTCGATGAGTGAACCATTTCGACTTTTTTACGCATCTTCCATTAATCCGTATAAGCATCAGTGGGCAGTAGTTGAGGCGGTAGCTACTCTGCGAGCTGCTGAAATACCTATTAAGCTAGATTTAGTTGGTGCAGGATCAGACCCTAAAAGTGTAGCGCGATTGTTAAAGGCTCTGGATAAGCACGACCCCAATAGAGAGTTTGCTAATTGGCTTGGCCCCGTTCACTTCAGCAGAATGCATGAACTCTATCGCAAGGCCGATGCTTTCATATTTGCATCGAGCTGCGAAAACTTGCCGAATATTTTGCTAGAAGCGATGAGCGCAGGATTGCCCATACTATCAACAAATAGCGGACCTATGCCCGATATTTTAGGATCAAAAGCTTTCTATTTTGATATCGATAAACCGGGCTCTCTCCTGCGCGGTTTAGAGCGCATGCTCAATGACAGGAATTCACGGACGTCTGCAGCGCATGATGCCTGGAATCGCGTTACCCCGTACAGCTGGGAGGTTTGCACGGAGAGAACCTTTGATGCTCTAAACTACGTTGCAAGAATAGAAAAATGTTCAACACCTCCGCAGAATGCGATTACCGAAACCTCTAGGTAAAAAATGTTCGAAACGTTTCGACTTCATAATTTTTCATACAAGCGATTGTCTAGCTCTCGTGAGTTGGGGCACGCGGCATCGACCGGCAACTGGCACATCAAGTTTAATTAAATTGTGGCAGTGTATCCGTGAGTTTGACCTTACCCGCAAATGACTGTTAGTGCTTTGTACTATTGACACATACTAGTTGGAACATAGTGAAAGGTTAGCCCCCCAAATCGGCAGCGAAGATGGACGTTTTCCTAATCTTCCTCAAAAAAATCACTGACGCACCCGTTACGGTATAATTGTCTAATTTAGGGGTGGAAGCAGAACATAATTCGATGAATCTTCGCCTACTGCTGCATGACTCACTGTACATACGTCAATCGTTGACCGCTCGGCAATCAGTATTCATCTTAGGATCTGCTGTAGCGGAGAAAAACTTGGAAGGTTTGGGTTCACCTATTCAATCTGTAAAAATTCATGGACTTTTCAAACTGATCACCGCGTAACATCGGGTTTTGTTCGCATTAAGCGATAGAGACGATCGTATGATATTAACCATGGAGAATTTTGTGCATCACCCAGTCTCCAAGAGACTGCGATAATGGATTACTTATGAAAACACGTGAGCGTACTTTCTTGTTCAATAAGGCGGACGCCCTATGGCGCTACACGCTGATAAACTCTGCGACCCGCGTATTTCCCTCTGTTATCGTTACTGAATTTCCGAAGTCCGGGGGCACTTGGCTCTGCCAGATGTTGGCTGACAGTATCAACATGCGTTATCCGCGCAACGAGCTTCCTTCTTTAGGTTCCAACATCTATCAGGGTCACTATCTAAAACGATATCCGGGGCGAACTCTGGTGCAATGGCGTGATCCGCGCGACATCATGGTGTCTCTCTATCACTTCCTCTACTTCAAGACTGAATTTGCATCGCCGGGCCGTATTGCGGCCGCGCGGTCTCACGCAAAATTCAGCAATTTCGACGATATTGAGGGTAATCTTCCAGACTTTATTTCGCTTTCGTTCCTAAATCCAAAAATTCCACGGTTTAACTGGAACGCGTTCTTTGACAAGTGGAGTGTTGAAGACGATGTAGTTCACACCAGCTATGAACGACTACGCCAAAATGGAGTGACTGAACTCACGCGCATAAGCTCAGCATTAGGAAGCGTTTGCCAAACTGAGCGTATTGCCATTGCCATGGACAGGTATTCTTTCGAGCGCGCTTCCGGTCGTAAAGCTGGTGAAGAAAATCGTAATAGTTTTGTCAGAAAAGGTTTGGTTGGTGATTGGGTCAACGTATTTTCACCTACGGCAATTGAACGAATCAACACTTTAACCGAGGGTAGGCTCGAGCGCTATGAGAAATTCGTGGCGTCGATTCCTAACCATTAAATAACGGTATGAGAGCTTCCTACATAAACATAAACCTCCGAATTTATAAAGAATATTAGACAATGATCGATTTCGTAGATCCTGAGACAAAAGCAAAGTTAAGGTTACTGCCGGATGGCTCAGCCTATGTCTCCAAAGGTGGTAATTCATTTCCTATCAAGGATGGAATTCCAATTTTCTCTGTAGAAATCTATACTGAAAACTTTGGAGATCAATGGAACGATTTCCCTTTAACTCAAATAGATTCAAGTAATATTGATAAAGTGTCTGAGGAACGGCTCGTTCAAACGTTCGGATTCACGCTTGATAAACTAGCAGGTAAGAGCATACTGGAAGTTGGTTCAGGCGCGGGTCGTTTCACTGAAGTGCTTCTTCGACATGGTGCAATGGTATACTCGTGCGACGCTTCAAATGCGATTATAGCAAATAGTCGTAATAACAAAGACAAAGGAATAGGTGTTTTCTTCCAGGCCTCGGTCTTTAATCTGCCACTTCCTCCCAGAAAATTCGACGTCGTGTTCTGCATTGGGGTAATTCAGCACTTGCCGGATGCCTCCAAGGGAATTTCATGCCTTGCCGAGTGTGTGAAGCCAGGTGGCTCGCTTTTCATCGATCACTATCGATGGCAGATTTTCCGCCGCTTGGCACCACGATATCTAATTGGTCGACCCATTACGTCAAGACTTCCTACATCCGTCAATCGTAACATAGCTAAAGCTTTTGTTAATATTTGGTGGCCACTACGGTTCATTTTTAGCTATGAGATATTGCGTAAAATAGCGACTACCCTTTCACCTGTTGCGCCGATCGCATACTACAAACGGATGTACAAGGGTGCATCAGATGAGAAACTGAAGGAGCTCGCGGTTCTTGACACGAATGATTTCATTAGTGCCCGCTATGACAAGGGTCTTACCCGGCAAGCTTTGAAAAAAATTTTGAAGAGCACTAACTGCTCGTCTTGTGAAGTTCTTACTAACCACGAGTTAGCCGATCAATACGGCACACTTCGAGCTGCCGGCTTGGTAGCAAGAGCGAGCTATGATTGAGGATATCGGTGCCCCCCCCCCCGACCACTGGATTAATTGCCCATTCTGACAAGGTCGCTAGAAGATCCAGTTGCCATTAAAAAAGTTACATGTATCTAGATTTATTGCGAGTTTTACGGACTCACACTATTTTTCTGAATAAATCCGTTTGTGTCTGCGTAGATTTTGGATGCTATTTGTATTTTGGCTCAATCAAGGAGTATTAAATCCGCCACGCAGTGCTTCTCTATTGCGATGACAGATCATATTGTTAGGAGCTATTCTATGTCCGAAAACGTCCATCGACGACACCTACTCACTAACATCGACCCTGATGAATTTAGCAAACGGTTCTTCATTGGAATTGGTGCGGCTCGCTCCGGGACGACCTGGCTTGAGGCAATATTGCGCCACCACCCTCAAATCAGTCTGTCGAAGGTAAAAGAACTACAATACTTCAATTGGGCTATGTTGCCTGATGAGCAACTGTCCTTTACTGCTCGAATGTTGCTGGGGTTAAAAAAAATCTCAACACCAAAGCCTGTCCAAGAAAGGCTTCTAAATGTCTTCTATGAAAATAATCGCATTCGACGGGAGCTATTGAGGGGGCAACCGAACCACCAGTGGTATCTAAGTCTGTTTTCCAACACATCTGTGGGTAGAATGTGCGGCGAGTTTACTCCTGCTTACGCCGCGTTGCCCGAATGGTTGATCGCAGAAATGGCTCGCCTACTTCCTCATGCCCGTTTGGTTTACGTTATGCGTGATCCGATTGAGCGGATTTGGTCACATTATAGGTATAGAATTGGCAAAGGTTTGATGTCTTTAAGCGATATAGCAGGGGAGCCAGACGTCTATTATTCCAATCTCACAACTTATCTTGAAACGATAGAAAACTACGAAAAAGCGTTCTCATCCGAGCAGATATTTTGTGGATACTACGAAGAATTCACATCTGATCCCGAGCAATATTTCAATTTGCTTTGTGAGTTTCTCGGTGTGAATCCAATTAATGAGCCTATGAAGAAATTGCTCTCAGAACGAATAAATGCCTCAAAACAGGACGACGCGTGTCCACCCGAGCTAACTGCGCAGTTGCACGAACGTTTTGGTCATATCGCCGATCAAATGGAAGGTAAGTTGGGGCGAGTTCCCCCGTCGTGGCGTCGCAGATTTTAGGTTCATAGCGCCATGTGCGAAGTTGTCTTCTCATAGCATTGCTATCTGTAAAGGTTTGCTGCTGTTTCAGATTGATTGTGTGCAGAATTTGGGCGAGCTTAATGTGATCGTAGCAGATCCAAGGTTCTGATATTATTTTGGGAATCGATTTATGTATATAGGTATTCCATATTCTCGGGAATTTTGAATGAGTTGGAGTCGTTTCTACCGACGTCGTGGTTTGATCACTGGGTTAGGTTTGGGCGTGGTAGTCCAAAATCTTTCTCGAGGCGTGTCTGCTCAACTCTCTGCTCCGCGATTTCGAACCTTTGAGCGCCTCGACGACGCCCTCGCAGATCCTCCGGATCCTGGTGCTCATGTCGAGATATTGTGCCACTCTAAACCGGGTGATGGCGGAGGCTTTCGGGGGGTGGTCGAAAATGGTCACAATGCTCGAAACCCTGGTGGCGGTATTATTAGGCCGACCGAACCGGCTAATGTGCGGTTTTGGGGAGCTAAGGGCGATGGAGACAATGATGATCATGCAGCGTGTCAAGCCGCTGCGGAATTTTGCGATAAGATTTCTAGTGCAGCCGCAGCAGGAAGCAAAGGAATTGCGGGTCAGAATCTTCTCTTTCCACACGGCGAATACAATTTTTACGGACGCGCACTGGTGCTTCCTCCGAAGGTTGATCCTGTCGCTATGGAAAACGGTGATGTGATAATTCGCCGCGGCGGATTCTTCTTGCCGAAGGCAAATAACAACGTCATTCGTGGGTTTGTGTTTGTTGATCCTCCAGTAGTAAAAGGTCTCGTTCAAAGTGTAAGTAACGAAGCGCCTATTGCGATCACTTCGACCGACCACTCGTTTCGCGACGGAGATTGGGTTAGATTCCGATGTATCAGCGGTATGCCGGAACTGAACGGGCGCGGCTTCGTTATAGGACAAGTTGCAACGGATGGGTTTGTTCTCGAAGACTCAGATGGACGGTCTTGGGGCCGCTTCTCTGGTGGCGGTGAGGTTCTCTCTGGTGCAGCTATTGAATTCTTTACGAACAACGTGTCACGCGCTCAGATCAAGATAGAAGATTGTGCTTGCTTCGGTTCACCAGACGCAGGCCAGTGTTTCGTCTCATCCCGGAGTTTTGAGAAGTCGCGCTCTACAGAGCTGACCATAAGCGGATGCGAGACTCAGGATATAGACCGTATCATTCATTCGACTTGCGATAGTTTAACTGTCAAAGGGGGGTTCTTCTGGCAATCTAGCTCGAAGGAAGCCCCCTTCTACTCGAAGGGTAAAGTCAAAGTATTCGGCGGTATGCTGATACCGCGTGATCTTTCGACAGGTGCGCGTTGGTGGGATTACGATGTATGGCCGAAAGGGTTTGCAACATCGGCTGCTTTCTATGGGGTCAGATTCTCCGGGGAAGGCGGCGGCATTGCTGTACTCAAAGTTCTTGATGTCTCGAATGATGTGTCTACGAGGCTCGTATTTGACACTATTCTCTTTGACGCCTGCCAACTCATCTCCCAGAAAGGCGGCCCGGACGGAGAGGGTGGTGTTGTCGTCCTCGGTGCCACCCAGGCAGATAATCATCAGTTAGCTGTTCCTAATGGCATTGAATTCCGTGCGTGTGATGTAACTCTCTCGCGTCATCAATATCTCGTACGCGGCGAGACCACTACCGTGCCAGCTCTGCGCGATGGATACAATTTTCGTGTTTCTATCGATGATATGAGTCGCCGCCTCTTTGATCGGCTTGGTCAGCATCCATTGCCTGACTATCTGCTACCTTATCTTGACGGGTCGACCCGCGCTACAATGATGGGGCGCATTCAAGTTCTGAGAGGTGAAGGTGTTAAGGCACCTGACATTCTTATGGGTGCGGTAATCGAAATAGGTGGGTGGAATATTGATTTTGATATAACTGTTGGGTTTATTCACAATGCCCGTCCGGGTGACCGACTTACACTGATTGCTCAAGACAATACATCTTTGTATTGGCGTGTAGCACATGGTAAGGGAAATGGCATGAACTTTTATCTTGCGAACGGAATGGACTTCGCTCCGGAAACCGAGAATGCGACCCTTTCATTGACTGTCGATACGAAAGGCAATGCAAGAGAAATCAGTCGAACCTGATTGGTTCCTTGTTTCCTATATATTATACAGTAGTGCTGCTGTATTCCTTATTGCCCTTTTTTGTATGTAAAATTTCACTTAAAAGTATTAAGCTGTAAGTTCCGAAGTCCAAAATACTACATCACAGTGTGTTGAGCTACGTGCTTCAACCAGAAGTTGCTGGCGATGAAAAAGCAGCGATATCGACTACGGCACGAATCGTTTGGCAAATAGAACCAATTCAATCAAAGTCTGGTTAGGATGGCTGCATTTTTCCGAATGCGTTTGTCACATTGCCCGATTGTTTGAACCCGCAATTGAGCTGAGGTAATGCAGATGAAAATCCCTAACCTTCGTTTGTTAATACTAACTGGTCTTTCTCGTGTTATTTCAGCTTTGGGTGGATTGGTTTTTACAATCGCCGTTGGTCGAATCTTTGGTGCTGAGGTATTGGGGCAATTTGTATTTGCCAATTCAATAGTACTTCTACTCGTGATGGCGGCTAAGTTTGGCGGTGATCGCGATCTAATAAAATTTAATGCTATTCACTGGGAAGCGTCTTGGTCAGCTCTTCGGTTAGCACGCCTACGAAGAGCCTGTTTGATATCCGCTTGTATATCGATGATTGCAATCACAGTACTTTGGATTGTTGCTGCTCTGATTGACGAACCGCGAACCAGTATGCTTGTGGTGCTGGCTCCAGCAGTTTTCTTCATGAGTTGGATGTGGCTCAACGCGGGATTTCTTAAAGGTATGTCGTATCCGCATATAGGAACGCTGTTCGAAAACGGAATTGTATCTGCTGTTGCTGCGATTATTCTTTTTTTCTGCGCTCTAGGTGCTATTTCGACTGAGACAACCTTGACTGCCAGTTATGTAACTGCGGGATTGCTCGTCTGGACAATTTCGCTCGTTGCCGTGCTGTTCGTCAATCACCGTGTTTCGGATGATATTGCCGTTGGACAAGCTAAAGCAGTACATGTAGAGCGTTCAGGGCTTGCCTTCGCAATGATTGATATGACCAACTTTCTAATCTCATCTGGCTCGTTCATCGTGGGCGCTTTTGTGTTGACAAGCCACGAGATTGGATTATTGCGAGGGGCCGAGCGAGCTAGCGTGCTAATCGTATTTATTTTAAGTGTTACTAATGTCATCGTGGCGCCGCGTATAGCTCGTAGTTTTGCCAGCGCCAACCATGATCAGCTAGTTTCTGCTGGGCAATGGGCAGTGCGATGGAATGTAATATTGGCATCTCCCGTCGTTGTTATATGCATGGTATATCCATCAATTTTTGTAGAGATGTTCGGGCCTGAATTTTCGGGTATTGAGCCGTTCATTCGAATTATGGGAGCTGGCCATCTGATCAATGTTGTTAGTGGGCCGTGCGCGTTGCTTTTGGCTATGACGGATTATGCTGCTTTAGCCGTGCGTATCAACATTATTTCACTGGCGATCTCCATGGCGCTTTATATTATTTTTTCGACATTGTATGGGCCCACTGGATTCGCGGTTGCTTATGCGGTATCAATAGTCGTCCGCAATGGACTGATGCTTGTGGCAGTGAAGACGAAACTTCGTCTATGGTATTTGCCACGATTTGGATTCTAGGGCGCTAAGTTGGTTTTGAGCAGCTCCGATAGGCTGAGTTTGACCACAAATATCTCATAGTTGATGACTATTTTGGTAGTACTTTCTCAGCTTCGTCATCGGCTGACATCTCCGGTGACGGTTCTGGCAGTCGAGTAATATACTAAAACAGGTTTAAGATCTAGTTCTCCGCTTGTTTGTTCGTCGGCGGCGATTCTGGGCTCCCGTATTCGACAGTTCTGGACACAAGTGCCATTTTCTGCACTGGGTGTCCGGCGAACCTTGCCCGGCGCCAGATGGTAAGCACTGCGGCTTTATTGCAACTTGCAGGTACGAATGACGACATCTTTAAGTAGTATGCTGCCGCAATCAGAACTGGTCGACGACAATCAAGCGGCATCTAGATGATGAATTGCCAACTGCTCTGTCGTACACTCTGTAGTCGACGGCCTATTTCGAATAGAGCCGTGACATTTTCGGTTTAGCATTGCAATGTGAGCATGTATCTGTTTCTTTATTGCGCCTCCGCGTCAATATTAGGCAGTCAAAATTGGAGTTGCGTGTATTGGTCTTGGTCAGTGTGATTCGTTTGCTGATGTGGTATATTCCGTGAAATATTCAGATTACTGTCAGATTGTTCGTAATCATTATTTGTGCCGATTGTTTAGATGATTTTTTTCAATTTGGCGTGATTTGTAGTGATGCGTAATATCATTTTTTGCAAGATTGCGATTTTTGAATATTATTTTCACTGATTTAGGTCCTTGGAGAGTGTCTTGCAGAATTATCGATATATTATCACTGGCGGCACGGGTAGTTTTGGCAAGACTATGCTCAAAGATCTGTTGGCTGCTGGTGCTGGTGAGATTATTGTCTTTAGTCGGGACGAGGAAAAGCAAGATGCTCTTCGAAACGAGCTGCGCGATCCTTGTGTAAGATATCGTATCGGTGACGTCAGAGATAGGTCGAGCGTTGACGACGCGATGCGTGGCGTTGATTTTGTTTTCCATGCTGCGGCGCTGAAGCAGGTGCCGTCCTGTGAGTTCTTTCCGATGCAGGCGGTTGCTACTAATGTAATTGGGTCCGACAACGTCATTCGGTCAGCTATCGAGCACGGTGTTAAGAGTATCGTTTGCTTGTCAACTGACAAGGCGGTATTCCCTGTAAATGCCATGGGAATGTCAAAAGCGATGATGGAGAAGCTTGCTCAAGCCGCTTCTCGTGAACTAGGTGAGGTGTCATCTACACGAATCAACTGTGTTAGGTACGGTAACGTGATGTGCTCTCGCGGTTCGGTGATCCCGTTGTTCATGAGGCAAATCGAGGAAGGTAATCCCATAACGGTTACCGTCCCCGAGATGACTCGATTTTTGATGCCGCTCCGTGACTCCGTTTCGCTCGTCAATTATGCTTTTGAACATGGACGTCAGGGTGACCTCTTCATTCGTAAAGCAAAGGCTGCGACCATGGCTGACTTGCTTACGGCTATCAAGAACATTATGGGCGCGCCTGATCATCCAGTCGAAGTCATCGGTTGGCGTCATGGAGAGAAGCTCTACGAGACCTTGGCGAGTTCTCAGGAGCTCAGCACGGCTGAGGATCTTGGTGACTATTGGCGACTACAAACGGATCTGCGCGGTCTCGACTACAAGCCGTTCTTCAGTGAAGGAGATGAGAACGTTGCAACGTTCGAAGACTTCCATTCGCACAATGCTGGACTGTTGTCTGTACCCGAGATCGAGTCGTTGTTGATGTCGTTGCCAGAGGTCAGTTCTCGTGTTGAAGTGGATGGCTCGCTCGCGTGAGCACGAGTCACCGCGTCATTGTGACGGGAGCCGGAGGGTTATTCGGGTCTCACGTTCGAGCGTTGCTGCTTGCAAAGAACGGTCAGCGACTCTTCCGACGCGAAGCACCCGCTTTCGACATCGTTACTGTCTCGCGCGAACAGTTTTCCAACCCCGATTCCCTGGCAACCAGTCTGAGCGAATGTGACATCGTCTTGCATCTGGCCGGTATCAACCGGGCTGAACCTGCGGCCGTGGAAGGAGGTAACCAGGAAATTGCGGCTAAACTCATCAGTGCGCTCGAAGCGACAGCAAGCAAGTCTCACGTCGTCTATGCGAACACGACTCATGCTGCGGGGGATACTCCCTACGGGCGGGGGAAACGTCGGGCCGGTGAAATGCTTGCGTCTTGGGCGCAGGCTTCGGGTGGTGGGTACACGGGTATCGTCCTGCCGCACATCTTCGGTGAAGGAGGCAGGCCCTTTTACAATACAGTGACGGCGACGCTCTGCGAACAGGTCGCTACCGGTCAGGAGCCGGAGATCCACAGTGGGGCGGAAGTCGAGCTCCTGCATGCCGGTGATGCGGCTGAGCTGATGCTCGATTGCGCCCTGACTTCGCGACAGGGTGAGGTGCGTGCCGAGGGTGTGAAGATGTCAGTGTCCGAGCTCTATGAGCGCATCCGGGGCATCGGGGAGGACATGTCGCGGGATGTGTTTCCAGATTTGACGGATTCACTGCAGCTACAGCTTTACAATACCTACCGCTTCTCCCGGTTTCCCGAGCCCTATCCCATGCGACTTCCGCTGAATACTGATGATCGGGGCAGCCTGTTCGAGGCGGCCCGCGGTGGCGGGGGTGGTCAGACCTTTCTCTCGTGGACACGATCGGGAGTCACGCGGGGCAATCACTTCCATCGGCGCAAGGTCGAGCGATTCGTCGTGGTTCAGGGGCAGGCCGAGATACGCGTGCGCTGCATCTTCGATGACAAGGTTCACACTTTTCCCGTCAACGGCGATGAGCCAGTAGCGATCGACATGCCGACCTTGCACACCCACAGCATTGTCAACACCGGTGATTCGCAGCTGCTGACGCTCTTCTGGGCTCATGAAGTGTTCGACACCGAGGACCCCGATACCTACCTGTATCCCGTGCTCGAGCAAGCGGACGCCATCACGGGAACACCTGGGCAATGAGTCGTCCACTCGAGGTCGTTACCATCCTGGGTACTCGCCCGGAAATTATTCGCCTCAGTCGCGTCATGGCACGCCTGGACGAAGTCTGCAGCCACACGATTGTTCACACCGGTCAGAATCATGACTACCGGCTGAACGGGGTATTCTTCGCCGATCTCGGAGTTCGTGAGCCCGATCACTTTCTCGGGGTGGATACGTCGTCTCTCGGGGCGTGCGTCGGTGGTATTCTCGTTGGTGTCGAGAGAGTACTGCAAGACCGGTTACCGGATGCTGTGCTGATTCTGGGCGACACGAATTCGGCAATATCGGCCTACATGGCGAGACGGCTGAAGATTCCGGTGTATCACATGGAAGCGGGAAACCGGTGTTTCGACCGGAATGTACCCGAGGAAACGAATCGTCGCATGGTCGATCACATTTCTGACTTCAACCTGGTCTATTCGGAGCATGCGCGCCGAAACCTGTTGTCCGAGGGCTTGCATCCGCGACGTATCTATCACACGGGTTCGCCGATGTATGAAGTGCTCGAGCACTATCGGCCGGGCATCGAGGCGTCGAACGCGTTGACTCAACTGGGGCTTGTTGAGCAGGGTTACATCCTTGCCTCGTTGCACCGTGAAGAAAACGTCGACAACCTCGCCAACCTCGCGCAGTTGGTCGCGTCCCTCGATGCACTGGCCGAGCGTCATGCATGCAAGGTCGTCGTCTCGACCCACCCGCGCACGCGAAAGCGTCTTGATGCCGTGGACGGCACAGGTAGCGATGAGCGTGTCGCCTGGCTGGAGCCCTTCGGGTTCAACGACTACAACCGTCTGCAGATGTCGGCGCTCTGTGTTCTTTCCGATAGCGGTACCATTGCAGAGGAGTCTTCCATTCTCGGCTTCCCCGCGGTCACGCCTCGCTTCTCGGTCGAGCGTCCGGAAGCCATCGATACCGGCGCCATCATGGCGTGCGGTACCGATCCGGACGATATCGTGCGGTGTGTTGATCTCGTCATTGCGAAGTCCCGCAATTCGTCACAGCAAAGCTGCACTTTTGTGCCTGATGCGTATAAGATTCCAGATGTGTCCGAGCGTGTCGCTCGTCTGATGCTGGCAACAGCCAGAATCTCAAACGCCTGGGATGGCATCAACTCAACCGAATCCCGGTTGTAAGGGCCATGTCCATGAGCGAGCGCTTGCTGAAGCGCGGCTTCGATATCGTCGCGTCGGCGGTCGGTCTCGTGTCTCTGTTCCCACTTATTGTCGTCTGCATCATCATTGCCAGGCGTGAAACCGGTGCAAACGGCATCTACCGGCAGCGGCGCATAGGCCGGCATGGGCGCGAGTTCGAGGTGATGAAGATTCGCACCATGTTTCCGGGCAGTGACCGTGGTGGCAACGCCGTAACCATCGCGAACGACGACCGGATCACCCGTTCGGGTCGTGTCCTCAGGCGCTACAAGCTGGATGAACTGCCGCAGCTCTGGAATGTACTGGTGGGTGACATGTCGTTTGTGGGACCACGACCAGACGTTCCCGGCTACGCGGACCGGCTCGTCGGCGAGGAGCGCGAGTTGTTGGAGTTGCGGCCTGGCATTACCGGGCCGGCCACCATCAAGTATCGAGACGAGGAAGCGCTACTTGCTGCGCAACTTGATCCGATCGCCTACAACGACCGGGTAATCTACCCCGACAAGGTTCGTATAAATCTGGAATACCTGCATCGTTATCGCTTCGTACACGACATTCGCTACATCCTGATAACTGTCGGCCTGGCAGAAATTCCCTCGGAGCTTGTGGCAGGTCAGGCGAGCTGACCGTGCCCTCGCGCGTCGTATTTTTCTACCAGCATTTCTGGCCCGATAGCCCGCCTTATGCCAACCTGTTGCGTGCGATAGGCGCTGGGCTTTCGTCCCCGGGTGGCGTCGGTTCCCAGCGACTTGTCGTCGACATGCTCACCGCTCAGCCTTCCTACAAGGCGACCGATCGAAGCCGTCGGCTACCGGCACATGAACTTGTCGACCGTATCTCGGTAACCCGGCTGGCGTTGCTTCCGGGAAGCTCACACTTCACACCGCTTCGACTGCTCGGCAAGCTGTTGTTTCCACTACGGGCCTTGCTTGTATTGATCATTCGTCGCTTGCGCGGGGAGCGTCCCGACGTCATCGTCGCGGCCACCATTCCGCCAGTGTTGAATGGTCTGTGCGCGCTGACAGCAGCCCGTATCGTTGGCGCACGCTTCGTCTATCATCTACAGGATGTATACCCGGAAATTGGAGCGGCTGCTGGCCTGTGGCCCGAACGTTCGTTACGGCATCGCGTGTTGCGCAAGCTCGACACGCTCGTGGCACAACGGGCGGATCGCTGTGTGGTGCTCTCGGACGACATGCGTGCTTCGCTGGCCGCACGTGGCGTGCCGGCCCAGAAAGTCTCGATCATCAACAACTTCATGCTGGAACCCTTCGATTCGCCAGAAGGACGAGTTGTCGATCGCCTCAACGCCGGCAATGTAGCTGACTTGAGTACGGGTGCCGATGGACTAGAAGCGTCCAACGCCCGGCGTCAGCTCGTCTTTGCTGGCAATCTGGGTCGATTTCAGGCACTCGAGACAGTGCTGACGGCGTTCCTTGAGCACGCCGCCACCAGCGACGCATTCGATCTGCATTTTCTTGGTGACGGGGTCGTCAAGGACGCGTTACTCGCACGCGCCGGAGATTCATCGCGTGTGCACTTCCACGGGCACGTCGACTTTGTCGAGGCGTCCCGTTTCATCGCGCGCTGTGACGCAGGAATCGTGTCGATCGGGGAGGGAGTTCATCGCTACGCCTATCCAAGCAAGACCTTGACCTACCTTGGTCTCGGCGTGCCCGTCTTCGTGCTGGTGGAGTCGGCGTCGTCATTGGCTCGGGACGTGCGCGAGCACGAACTGGGTGTCACTTGCGGTGAACGCTCGACCGAGGCCCTCGTTGATGCATATGGCGCGCTCGAGCGCTGGCTCGATTCAGGGGCCGATACTCAGGCCTCAGTGCGTCGGTACGTGGAGGCGCATACCGCGTCGGCAACTGTCATCGAGCGTTGGCGCGACCTGCTTGTCGATCTGTCCTTTTCCCAGGAAGCTTCGACCTTGGTGATCCCTCCCGCCGATCCAGCCCGAACCGACACCTCCTCGATCGAAGGCCACGGTAAACGAGAAAGAAAATGACCCGCGCTAACCGCCCGGCAGGCAGTGCCGTCACGCTTGATACACCCCCGCTCGTCATCATCGGCGCCGGCCGTTCCGGCACGAACATGTTGCGCGACTGCCTGACACGGCTTGACGGCCTCGTCACCTGGCCTTGCGATGAGATCAACTACATCTGGCGCTACGGCAATCGGTCCGAGCCGACGGACGAGTTTCCGGCGTCGCTTGCCCGGTCGGAGGTAATCGACTTCATCCGTTCGCGCTTCGCTGATATCGCGCGTCGACAGGGAACGGCGCAAGGGAGTGTGTCGCCCATCGTGGTCGAAAAGACCTGTGCCAATTCGCTGCGTGTGCCGTTCATCGATGCCGTCTTGCCGGAGGCACGGTACCTGTATCTCGTCAGGGACGGGCGTGACGTCATCAATTCGGTCATGCAGCGCTGGAAGGCACCGTTGGATCTTCGCTATATCGCGGCCAAGGCGCGCTACGTGCCGGTGACTGATTTGCCTTATTATGCCGGCAGCTATGCACTGAACCGGCTGAAGAAGCTGCGTTCGAAGGAGGGTGCCTTGTCGGTCTGGGGGCCACGCTTCCAGGGAATGCAGGATATCGCCGCCAAGGAGGACCTGCGTGCGGTCTGTGCGGCACAGTGGGCACGTTGCATTGAAAAATCTGATCAAGCTTTCGAGAACATTGCGTCGAACCGCGTATTGCGTATTCACTATGAGGACTTCGTGAAATCGCCGGTCGAGAACCTTGAGGCCGTTGCGGCATTCGTTGAGCGTCCGATATCCACCGAGGATGCGGCCCGTGCGGCTGCCGAAGTCCGCGTGGGCTCGGTCGGCAAAGGGTCAAGGGCCTTCGACTCAGGTACTCTGTCGTTCATGCAGAATGCGCTGTCCCAGCACGGCTATAACTGAGCGCTGATGGCCCATGTTGTCGTCATCGGCGGTATTCCCGACTCGCTGATCCATCTGCGTGGCCCGCTGATCGGTGCGCTGGTGCGCGCCGGGCACCGGGTGACCGCGATGGCGGGTGCGCGCGGCGAACCATGGATCGAGGAGGAGCTTGTCGAGCTCGGGGCGACGTTCGTAACCTACCCGCTCGACCGTACGGGCAAGGGGCCATTGGCCGACGTAGCAACGATGCGCGGGCTCGTAAAGCGCTTTCGAGAGCTCAAGCCCGATGCGGTCATTGCGTACACCGCCAAGCCGGTCATCTGGGGGGCGCTGGCGGCCCGTCGGGCGCGTGTGCCGCATTTTCACGCCATGATCACGGGCCTTGGCGATCAGTTCTCCGGCGGTAAGGGGCGACTCAGCGGCTGGCTGATACCGGCCTTGTATCGTCGAGCGCTGCTCTCGGTCGATACCGTCATCTTTCAGAACACCGAAGATCGGGACTTCTTTCTCTCCCGACGCCTGGTGCAGCCGGAACAGACGGCCTGTGTGGCGGGTTCGGGGATCGATCTCGGTCTCTGGCACCAGGTTCCGTTGCCTGCGGGGCCACCGCGATTCCTGATGATCGCCCGCATGGTGGCATCGAAGGGCATGCGCGAATACCACGAGGCGGCGCGGCGCATCCGTCCGGATTATCCCGATGTGCGTTTCGTGCTTGCGGGGCCTCTGGAAAAGGGTGCTCGCGCGGTTGGAATCGAGGAACTGGAAGCCTGGCACGAGAGTGGTGTCATCGAATACCTCGGCAACCTGCAGAAGGTGCGTGCGACCATGCTCGAGACGCATGTGTATGTGCTGCCGAGCTACTACGGGGAGGGCCTGCCACGCACGATTCTCGAGGCTATGGCAAGCGGCCGTCCGGTATTGAGCACGCACAACGTCGGTTGTCGCGATGCGGTCGAGGACGGTGTGACGGGGCGCTTGATTCCGCCGCGCGACGCGGATGCGCTGGAGGCGGAATTGCGTTGGTTCCTCGACAATCGTGATGCCTGGGAGCGCATGGGTAACGCGGGCCGGCGGCGAGTGGAAACGCATTTCGATGCGCACAAGGTCTGCCTCGACCTGCTGGGAATCACGGGCCTTGCCGCGTCTTGAGCAAGACGGGAATCGTCAGCGCTTTCAGCGTGGGTGAAAGCCCGCGCGTTCAGCCTTTGCTTGACTGGCATGTGCTAGTGGCCCTGCTACTCGCGCTGGCAACCTGGTTTGCAGGCCAACCCGACCATCGCTTCAACGCGCTAGGTGATCCGCTGGTGATGAGCCACGAGAACTGGCGGGCGATACACAGCGCAAGTATCGAGCACCTTGAAGACAGTGCCTTGATCGTTCGGTCGGGGGAAAATCGGCGGGGCAGGGCGCTGGCCGACATCGATATCGGTGAGTCGGCATCAGAGCGATATTGGGAAATCGACTTCATCGTCGAACGTCTGTCGAAAAGAGACGCCCCGTCGTTGCAGCCCAACGCACGCGTTGTGCTGGGATGGCTCAAGGATGGCGAGCGCATCGGGTGGGCTCCGACGCGATTGCTGTCGCCATTCGGCGATGTAACCCGTATTGATACGGTTATCAGAGTGTCGCCTGGAGCGAATGGTATTCGGGTGGGTTTCGTGGTGCCGCGGGCCGGCAGTGAGTGGCACCTTTCAGCACCGCGGTTATTGCCCGTGGTGCAGGCGCCCTTCGCGAACGCGACGCCAGTCGTACTGGCCGTGCTGTGGGCAATGCTGCTCCTGTCCTTGCTGTCGAGGGCCTTGCGACGTGCATCGCGCTGGCGAACCGGTGCGGTCCTGCTCGGTCTCGCCATCGTCGTTGTCGGTGCCGGCGCGTCACGCGAGATGATGGCGCAGTTCGTCAAACCCCTTGTTTTCTTAAGTTCCAGCGTGTTTGGCGTGACTGCCGGATGGGCTTCGCTGTTCATTCAGAAGGGCGGACACTTCGCGGCTTTCATGCTGTTGAGCGTCGCGCTCCTGCTGGCACGTACCGTACTTGCATTACGTGCTGGATCGATAGTCATTTTCTGTATCGCCATGGCCATCGTCACGGAATCCCTGCAGCTTTACGTGGTAGGGCGTTCGCCGCGGCTGATCGATCTCATGATCGATTGCGCCGGTGTTGTGATGGGCTTTGCGTGCTTCCGACTCTGGCAGGCGTGCCGGCGTCGATATCGTTAGCCTGCGGTACAATAATGGATGACTGACAGATCGAATCATGCACACAGGTACCTGCCGATTCGCTTGGCCCGGCTCGCTGGAGGCTCCTGAATTGCGAGTACTCTTTGCCGGCCGAAAGCTCGCTGGCTGCCAGGCCCTTAGCGGGACGCACCAGCAAGGCCATGTCATCGCAGGCGTCCTCACCGACGATTTCCTGCCGGGCTCGCCGTGTGCCGAGTGGGCACGCGTTCACGGTGTGCCGCTTTATACCTACGAGGCCGCCGAGCAAGCCGTACAGGACGGGTCGCTCGAGTTCGATCTCGGGGTCTCCTTCGTCTATTGGCGTAAGCTGCGGCCAGCCTTGTTCGAGCACCCAGCGCGCGGTTTCATCAACTTCCATCCGGCGCCTTTGCCTTCATTGAAAGGGGTCGCGGGCTACAATATCGCGATTCTGGAAGGGATGAGCGAATACGGGGTGACCGCGCACTACGTCGACGAATGTATCGATACCGGGCCGATCATCGAAGTGGCGCCTGTCGACATGGACAGTACGCACGAGACGGCTCAGTCGCTCGAGTCGCACAGCATGAAGGCTATGCTCGCCCTCTATCGGAAGACGGTGCAGCGCGTCGCGGCTTCGCAGGCATTGTTGCCGACCAGCGAGAACAAGGGCGGCCGATATTTCACACGCGACGAAATGGAGGCGCTGAAGCAAGTGCAGCCGGACGATGATGCTGATCGGAAAGCGCGGGCTTTCTGGTTTCCGCCCTATGATGGTGCCTATCTGGAACATCGTGGTGCGCGTTTCACGATCGTGCCGCGCCACGTACTCGAATCGCTCGGCGGGGCCGATACGCACCTGAAGCTGCGCGAACCGGCCTGATTGCCGTGCGCTTGCTGCACGTGTACGACCATGACTATCTCTGTCATGACGATGCCATTTTCAGTAGCGGTGCCTTCTCGCGCGATGTCTGGTCGCGCTATCTCGACGCCTTCGATCGGTTGACCGTCGTCGCCAACCGGCGCGCGTCGACATCTGTCGATCTGGATGGGCTCAACCGCGTCGATCGTGAAAGTGTGGACTTCCAGTTCCTGCCGAAAGTGCGAACCCCTCGACGGATGCTGAGCGGTCTCCTCGGTCAGAACGTCGAACTCGCCGCGCTCGTCAGGGAAGCCGATGCCGTTGCCGTGCGGCTGACCAGTGAACTCGGCTATCAGGCGGCGGCCTTCGCGAAGCGCTACGACAAGCCCCTGGCGGTCGAGGCAGTCGATTGTCCCTGGGACGCGTACACCAGTCATTCGGTCGTGGGCAAACTGATCGCACCACTTGCCTGGTGGCGCATGCGGCGTGCTCTGGCGAGTGCCGACTTTGCGCTCTATGTCACCGAGCACTTCCTGCAAGGGCGTTACCCGTCGACGGGTGTCACCGCGAACGCTTCGAACGTCACCCTCATCGATGTCGAGCCTGTGGCTCCTCGCGAATGGAGCAACGCGCGCGAGCTTCGTATCGGCCTGGTCGGCAATTGTGATGTCAGGCTCAAGGGGCACCGGGTTCTGCTCGACGCCTTCGCGCCCTTGGCGACCCGCTCGCCGCGGGCAAAGCTTGTGTTCATCGGTGGAGGTGACCGTTCGGCACTTGTGAGGGAGATTGAGCGTCGTGCGCTGGGCGAGCAGGTGGTGTTCGAGGGACGTGTCAGCGCCGGTGCGCCGATGATGGCCATGCTCGATACAATCGATATCTATGTGCATCCGTCTTTCAAGGAAGGACTGCCGCGCGCGGTCATCGAGGCCATGAGTCGCGGCTGCCCGGTGCTTGCGTCTCGAGCGGGGGGTACAGCCGAATTGTTACCGGCGAGTTGCCTGCACAAGCCCGGTGATGCGAGCCTTCTCGGTGACCAGCTCGAACGCGTACTCGCCGATCCCGACCAGCGACGCCAGCTCGGCGGCGAGAATGCCGCGACTGCGCGTCGCTACCAACCGGAGGTGCTCGAGGAACGCCGCAGAGACTTCTGGCAGCGCTTCGCGCGATACTCGGCAGATTCCAGAGGAGAGTGAGGCCGTGGCAACCCGACAGCAGACTCTGTTCACATTGATGCTGGTGGCGCTCGCGATGGCGACGTCGACCTTCACGGTGCTTCGCTTCGGCGAACTCGCCATCGGCGTGCCGGAGCTGATACTGCTCGGCTGCATCATCGCGCATGTGCCGCTCGGCGGAAACCTGCATGCCGGCGGCAACTCGCGGCGCTTCATGATCGGTCTGGCCCTTCTTTATGTCGCGATGCTTCCCGGATTCTTCATGACCCTGGTGTCGCAAGGCTTGCTCGAGGACGTCATGCACAACCTGCTGGCGTTGACGTGGATCGTCGTGCTGTTCGCCTATCTGCAGTTCGGATTCGAGTACGGCCGGGATGAACTCGAATGGTTGTGCGGGCTGGTGCTCGCCTTCAGCGGGCTCTACTTCGCCATCTGTCTCGGCCTTGCTTTCTTCGTTCCGGAAACCGTCTACATGACGGAGGAATTTGTCGAACTCGATGTCGGTGGGGCAGCCAATGCCGCTGAACTGGTACCGCGGCAGCGCTTGCATGGCTTCGCTGCCAACCCGAACCAGTTCGGCCTGCACGCGATTGTCGCCTTGTTCTTCTGCCTCTGCTTCTGGTCGCGTGTCGGGTCTGTGAAGTCGATCGTGCTGATGGGCGTGATTCTCGCTGCGGGTTTCCTGACGGGAAGCGACGCCTTCATTCTCGGTGCGGTCCTGATGATCGGTGCGACCGTCGTGTTGGGGCTATTGCTCTCCGGCAACATCTACAAGCTGCTCATCCTGTTCGTGCCTTTGATTATCGGCAGCATCGTGGTGTATCGACCTGTCATGCGACAGGTGCGCGAACTCGCACAGGCCAATGATCAGGACCAGACACGCTTCATCCTGTGGGAAAACGGCTGGCGTGCGGTACTGGAAAGCCCGGTGTTCGGCTGGGGCCCGGGCAGCTGGTCCGGGCACAACGGTCCGCTGGAGCTGTTCGAGTCGCACAACAGCGTGATCGACTATCTCGCCAACAGCGGCCTGGTCGGTGGATTTCTCATGGCCGCTTGCCTCGTCGGTTTCGGCTTTGCGGTGCTGCGTTCGGGCCGGGCTACCTTCATGGCGGGGATGGCCGGCATCCTGTTCTTCGCCATGTTCCACAACACCCTGCGCCAGCCGCTGATGTGGCTCGCGTTCTTCTACATGGCGCACCACATCTGGGAGGACCGGCCCGTATCCACCTCGCGCTCCAGCAGGCGACGACGGCAGCGACGATCTTCGCGGTCGCGCGCGGTGGCTTGATGTGAGGGGTGCTGTTGCGCCTTGGGACGGTTGTTGGTCTGACGGTCGTTGGCAGTCGCCCAGCTCACGTGCCGACATCGCCAGCAATCTGCCCTCTGGAAGATAGCCGACGATGTGTATAACGCTATACATCTAGCCAACTCCATACTTACTAGATACAGTTCTGTTTTGTTAATCTGTCATATTGTGAATGGCTTCCAATCCAAAACCATAGAAATCCATCATCAATCTCTATCGCAAGTGCTCGATAGCGAATTCCGACTCGAACTGGCCCAATGCTTCATATCGGCCTTGATTTACCAGCTGTATATTCTTTCATTGCTCTGTCAGCAATTTCATCAAGCTTCCCATCACTCGCGTCACTAGCAATCTGTTCATCTCATTGCTCAGAGTCGAACACCTCATACCACTCTCTAGATTTCTGAAGCTGATCCTGCGGCAATCGCATGATTTCTTCGCCAATCTCTCTTGCGTTCTTTGCCACAATAATTACTCTCGTAAATCGATCGTTGCACTGATTTTACCATTTTCAGGACGCCACAGAAAGTTGATGATTTGTCCGCTACAAATAACCTATCAGGCCGCACATCAGCGAACGCGACCGTTATCCGGTACAGACATTTGTCATTGCCGCTGCTCACGACGGACAATCCCATACGACAGATAGAAGCTCGTTGCATGCACGATCGCACTGGCCGTACAGCCAATCCAGAGATAGCCGAGTAACGACAGATCGATGATCGCGGCGGCGAGAATCGCGAGTGCGCCGCCTGAGAACAGCGCGATGTTGACCCGGAGGTTGGCGCGCTTGGCATAGGTATCGAGCAGACTGGTGACGGAACCCGCCATCAGCTGGAATCCGGCTGCGACGGTCGCGATGAGCAGTACCGGCGCAAGGCCTCCCCAGTCGTTGCCGACGAGGCGTACGTAGAGCGCGTCTGGCAGAAGGAGCACGACGGTGACCGCGAGCAGGGCGGTGATCAGGGCGATGGTGCCGACGCGGCTGAAGGTTGCGGAGAGGCTTTCTGGCCGTGACACGGCCGAGCGCAGCACATTGTTCATGCCGTTGCCGAGCACTCGCACCGGCGCGCGCGAGATGCGGTTGGCGACGACGACGAGGCCGGTCAGCTCGGGGCCGAACAGCCAGGCACTGCCGAACACCGTCATGTTGGCCGAGACGATGGACAGGAGTCTGGCCGGGACCAGGTAGCGAACGTCGTCGCGTTGTGCCCGTACCACGCGCCCCAGCTGCTTGAAGGGCCCGAAACGGATATCTCGTCGGACGGCCCAGCAGCCGACGAGTGCGCTGACCGCGTAGGCCAGTGCCTGCCAGAAAAGGAGTGCATTGTCGCCCGCGAGCAGTGGAACGCCCAGTGCGCCGGCTAGGAAGATCACCACCGGCAACAGGTTCTGACAGGCGATCAGTCGATATCGGTGGCGAAGGTTCAGGAACATCAGGGTACTGGTCCAGATGGCGTGACTCGTCGCGAACAAATAGATGTAGGCGGCGTGGTAGGTGCCGCTCATCACGCCGTGCGCGACGACGGGTATCAGCGCGACGAGCGACAGGAGGAATATGACTTGGAGGGCGCTACCGAGCAGCTTCTCGGGTTCGGCAGAGAGGTGCAGCGAATGGTCCAACCTGAGCGAGACGAGCACCGAGCCTGTCAGGGCGATCGCCGAGGCGATGCCGAAAACACCGAAGGTCGCCTGGTCGTAGTAGCGCATGAGGATCGGCGTACTCGCCAGCAGCAACACTTGCGCAAGGGCCGTGGAGCCGAGTATGTGAGTAAAGGCAGAACGCATGGCGGCCGCAGTATAGGGGGTCCGATCGTCTTCGCGCGCCATTCGGTGCACGCGTAGAATGCAATAGACGGGTTGAGAGAATTGACGAGATGCATCTCGCTGACAGAGCAAGCATGACGGCAATCGAGTTCCTGACCTGGCTGGAAAGCCTGTCGGGCGATCAGCGCTATGAACTGGTGTCTGGCGAAGCGATAGCGATAGCCCCGGAACGCAACCGTCACAACCTGGTCAAGACGGCCTGCCACCGCGCCCTGGGGGAGTTCGTGCAATGCGGTGCGCCGATCGATCTGGATGCGACGACAGTACCGACGCCGATAATTCTTGTCGAAGTCTTGTCGCCGTCCACGAGCGGCGTGGATGCCGGGGGCAAACTCTTTGGGTATTTCCAGCTGCCGAGTGTCGAGCACTACCTGAGCGTGGCGAGCTGTTTCGCGTCGCTAGGCGAAGAACGCTGTTGATGTACAGGCGAAGCTAGCGTCTCGCCTGTAGAATCGCTTGAGTCTTTTTTCAGACGTAAGGAAAGACCAGAACGTTGGCAAGCCGAGAGCAGACTCTGACCACGATGTCGTTGGTGGCACTTGCCTTCACATCGTCGACCTTTGCCTTCCTGCGCATCGGTAGCCTGCCGATCTCATTGCTCGAGGTCGCGCTGCTGGTGGGTATGCTCCTGCACCTGCCGTTGGGGGGAGGCTTCCACGCGCGCGGAGCGTCGCCGATGTTCGCGTTCATCGTGTTCCTGTTGTTCGCGGCAACCTTGCCGGGCCTTGTCGTGACCTGGCAGTCCGACGGCCTGCAGCCGGGTGTCATGTACAACCTCATCGCGCTGATCTGGATCGCCTTGGTGTTCGCTTACCTGCAGGTCGGCTTCGACTACGAGCAAGGCGAGCTGGACTGGCTTTGCAAGCTGGTGCTCGCTTTGTGCGTTCTGTATTTCCTTGTTTGCATCGCGCTCGAGGCCACGCTGCCGACTGTTCTCGACGGCGATGGGCAAGTCCTGGATCTCGATTTCGCGTTGGCTGTCAACGAGATGGATACCGTCGACTCGACACGCTTGAGCGGCCTCTCCGACGATCCGCACCTGCTCGGCCTGCAAACGCTCGTCGCGTTGTTCTTCTGCCTGAATTTCTGGCGAGAGATCGGTAAAGGAAAGTCGGTCTTCGCTCTGGCCGTGATCCTGTATGTCGGCTTTCAGACCCGCAGTGACGCGTTCGCCGTCGGTGCGATCACGATGATTCTCATTGTGCTTCTGCCCCGTATTCTGTTTCGCGACTCCATCGGCAAGCGCATGCTGTGGCTTGTGCTGGCCGCGGTCGGTTGCCTGCTGGCCTTCGTACTGATCGCCCGAAACGCGGACTGGGTGCTGGCCTTGCAAGAGGAGGCACAGCTGCGCCCGGTGCTCTGGGAGAACGGCTTCCTCGCGCTGCTCAAGAGCCCGTTGTTTGGCTGGGGGCCGGGAAGCTGGTCGGGGATGGACGGCCCGCTCGGTCTTCAGGAAGCCGAAAGCAGCCTGGTGGACTACTTGGCGAGCGCCGGAATTCTGGGTGCCCTCGTGTTCTTCGGCGGAGTGCTCATCCTCGGCTTCGCGACCGTGCAATCGGGGCGACCGGCACTGATTGGTGGGCTGGTCGGCATCCTCGCGTTCGCGACCCTCTACAATGCGCTGCGTGAGCCGTTGATGTGGCTGGTGTTCTTCTACCTTGCCAACAATGTTCTCTCGCCCCTGAGTGCGCCCCTGAGTTCGCCCATGGGTTCACGTGAATTGCGCAGGGCGCGTCGACGGCGGCGGCGAAATTCGGCAGGTTGATCAAACTGTGCGGCGCGGCCTGCGTCGAGTAGCCTGTATCGAAGGCATGCCTGCGCTGAACCACCCGTCGCAAGGCTCTTGACTTGAGGAATCGAGTCGAATCGCGTGAGCTGAAACGCAGTGCTCTTGCCCCTGCTTTGCTACGATCGCTCCTTTTGCAGGATCCAACGAGAACAGCATGAACAGATTTGCCCTGATTGGCGCTGCGGGCTACATCGCACCGCGCCACATGAAGGCGATTGCCGATACCGGCAACGTCCTGGTGGCCGCCATGGACAAGAACGATTCCGTCGGCATCATCGACAGCCACTTTCCCGAAGCCGACTACTTCGTCGAGTTCGAGCGCTTCGATCGCCATGTGGATCTGCTGCGCAGGAAGGGTGAGGGGATCGACCATGTCGCCATCTGTTCACCCAACTACCTGCACGATTCTCACATGCGCTTTGCGCTGCGCTCGGGCGCCGATGCCATCTGCGAGAAGCCGCTGGTGCTGAACCCCTGGAACATCGACGGCCTGCAGGATGTGGAGAAGGATTCCGGGCAGCGCGTCAACACCATTCTGCAACTGCGGTTGCACGATTCGGTCAATGCGCTGAAAAAGCGTGTAGAGGAGAGCCCGGCCGACAAGCGTTTCGATGTCGATCTCACCTACATCACCTCGCGTGGTCACTGGTATCAGGTGTCCTGGAAAGGCGACGAGGAGAAAAGCGGCGGTATCGCGACGAACATCGGCGTGCACTTCTACGACATGCTTCACTACATCTTTGGCCCGCTCAAGGAGAACGTGCTACATCACACAAGCCCGGCCACCTCGGCCGGCTACCTCGAATACGAGAAGGCGCGCGTTCGCTGGTTCCTCTCCATCGACGAGAAGAATCTGCCGCCAGCGGCGCGTGCCGCTGGCATGCGTACGCATCGCAGCATCACCATCGAGGAGGAGGAGTTCGAATTCTCCGGTGGTTTCACCGATCTGCACACACGGAGCTATGAGGCCATTCTCGATGGCCGTGGCTACGGGCTGGAAGACAACCGGGTCGCCATCGAGACCGTGGCGGAGATTCGCAACCAGAGCCCGAACCCGAAGGCCGGTGAACTTCATCCGGCTACTGCGAAACTGCTCAAGGGATGAGCAATGACACGGCCGACGGTGAGGCTGTAACGGGCGGGGCAGTCGCTGCGACGGCAACCGTACACGCCTCGGCCATCGTCGATCCGGGCGCGACCATCGGTGCCGAATGCCGAGTCTGGCACTTCGTGCACGTCTGTGCCGGCGCCGTAATCGGTGCTCGTTGCTCGCTCGGGCAGAACGTCTTCATCGGTAACCGCGTCCTCATCGGTGACAACGTGAAGATCCAGAACAACGTCTCGGTCTACGACAACGTGACCCTGGAAGACGATGTCTTCTGTGGCCCTAGCATGGTCTTCACCAATGTCTACAACCCGCGCTCGGCGGTCAGCCGAAAAGAGGAGTACCGCGACACGCGCGTGCGCCAGGGTGCCACGCTCGGTGCCAACTGCACGATCGTCTGCGGTATCACCATCGGGCGCCATGCCTTCGTCGGCGCGGGGGCGGTGGTCAATCGCGACGTGCCGGATTTTGCACTGGTGCTGGGTGTTCCTGGGCGTCAGACGGGCTGGATGAGCATGTACGGTGAGCAACTGGACTTGCCGCTGACATCCGACAAGCCGCTCGAAGCCGAGAGTGGCGGGGTGCGGTATCGGCTGACGGGTGACGTGCTTTCGGTGGTAGCGGAGTAATCAGGCGCACGGGTTGGTAGTACGTTTCCGGAACCTTGCAGAAACGGGTGGCGCGTCATGGTGTGCGGCTCGTGCCGTGGAGCACGCTGCCGATAGTTCCCTTGGCAGCCCGGTTCTGCTGCCGGCCGTGAAGCGTTGTCTGATCGATGATGAAGTCGAGACTGTTTCAGGTCTGTATTGTCTCGGCGTCACTGTTCTTTGTGCTCTCGCTGAGTGTGTCGTTGTGGCTGGATGCTTTCGAACAACGTCGTAACGCCCTGCAGATACAGCACGCGAGTGTGCAGGAAGAAGCCCTGCTCACCCTGGCAGATGCGGTTTCGAGCGAGCGGCGACAGGCCAACTTGCTCATCAACAGCGTCTCGATCGACCAGGCGGCCGTGGAACGGCTGAAGTCACTGGTTGACGAAACGCGAGCCATCGCCAGCAAGACCTTCGGACATCAGGGGGAAGTTGCCGGACATTCGGCCGCCGGACCTTCGATGCCGACACACGCGTCACCGATGGACGAGTCCGCCATGCCCGAGAGCGCGGTGATGCCTGATCATGCGATGGACGAGCACGCCATGCCCGAAGGGCAGGCAATGTCTGCGCAAGGCGCTGACGAACATCCGATTGATCACGTGCATGACGGGTGGCATTCGACCAGCCAGACGGGTGATATCAGCGAATTGCTGCAAGGCATTGATCGTCAACACGAGGTGTTTTTTTCACAACTCGAGCGGCCGGTCAGTCTTCGTGATCCGGGCCTGGGCATGGCGGTCTTTCACCAGTATTCGACCCTCATCGAATTCTTGAACGACCATCGTCGCAAGCTGTATATCGCTCCATCGAGCAGCAGACGGGAGTTCTATGTTCATTCGAGGCTGAAGGATGTCACCTGGGAGTTTCGTGAGGCTGTCAAGCAAATCTCCGCACTCCTGCAGGGTCTCGTTGCCATGGCCGGGAGCGCGGAGGCTGAGGACTTGCAAGGCATCAGGCATCACGCGGACATGCTGACCGAGCTCAATGTACGCGTCGATCTGGCCTGGAACCAGCTGCTCAAGCTCGGCAGTGCCAGCAATGATGCGGCGTTCGAGGCGCAGGCCAGCGACACGGGAACCTGGTACATCGAAAATTTCAGAGCACGCAGCTCGAGTCTGGCAGCCGCGTCGAGATACAACGGCGTCTCGCTTGCGAAGTTACGCCAGTGGTCGAAGGTCGCTGATCAGTTGCTGACGCGCGCCGACCGCATCCTGGCCGATTCGAGGTCGATCACTCTGGCGTCGATGAGTGCGGTGAGGATGCGCGCCACCTTGAAACTGCTGGTGGTGTCCATCCTGGTGCTGTTATCGCTCGGCATCACCCTGGCGTCGATCGTGTTTTTCCGACGCGCCGACAAGCAGGCGCACAGGGACGAACTGACCGGTCTCGATAATCGCCGCAGTTTCTGCCTTGATCTGAATGCGCTGATAGGCAGCACGAGGCAATCGGCTTCATCGCTCGGCTTGCTGATGATCGACCTCGATCGATTCAAGTACATCAACGACACGATGGGTCACGCGGCAGGGGATCAGTTACTGAAGGCTGTCGCGAAGCGGATAGGCGAATCGACGACAGGCTGCAAATCATTCGCGCGCCTGGGTGGCGATGAGTTTGCCATGTTGTTCGTCGGTCACGACGCCGAGCGTCTGCTCGAATCGGCCAGTCGCGTGCGGGCCGCTCTGGTCAGGCCGTTCAGTATCGACGAGGCAATCGTGCACATCGGATCGAGCATCGGTGTTGCACAGTTCCCGCGTGACGCGGATTCGCACGACGAGTTGATCAAAGTGGCTGATCTCGCCATGTACTGCGCCAAGAAGTCGGGCACCAATCAGATCGTTCTCTACGAGGAGGAACTCGATCAGAGCATGGCGTCTACGGCAAGGTTGGTGAGCGATCTCCAGGCGGCCATTCAGGAGGAGCAGTTCGAACTCTACTATCAACCACAATTCGATCTGTCTCAGAACAAGGTCGTTTCGGTGGAGGCGCTGATTCGATGGAATCATCCGCTCAGAGGCTTTGTTCCTCCTGACGATTTCATACCGGTGGCCGAAACGAACGGCTTGATGCCCTTGATCGGCAACTGGGTCCTGAACGAAGCCTGCCGTCAGGCTGCAGCGTGGCTGCACGAGAGCAATCTACCGTTGCGGGTGGCCGTCAACATATCTGCCGATCATTTCTTCCAACCGGATTTCGTCGGTGCGATCCTGGATTGCTTGAAGCGTCACCAGTTGCCGCCACAGCTTCTGGAGCTCGAGGTGACAGAGAGCGTCGCCGTCAACGACATGGATATCGTCGTTCAGTCGTTGGCCAGATTGCGCGAGTCTTCCATACACGTGGCACTCGACGATTTCGGAACGGGCTACTCCTCGCTCAGCTACTTGCAGGATCTGCCGCTCGACACGCTCAAGATAGACAAGTCGTTCATTCAGAAGATGTTATGCGGAAACCTGCAGCATGACTCGATTACGGCTGCCATCGTATCCCTGGGCCAGTCGCTGGACTTGCAAACCGTAGCCGAGGGCGTCGAGACGGCGGATCAGCTCACCGCCGTCTCGGACATGCAGATATCGGTCGTGCAGGGCTACTACTACTCGAAGCCGGTCGCGGCATCGGATCTTGGCCGTGTCGTCAGCGAGATCAATGCCGAAGTCGGTGCGCGGAAAGCGGCCTAACGCTGCGTCAATGTCACATTGACGCAGCCACCAGGGGGTTCAGATGCCGAGTCGCCGTCGCGTCAGGCGGTAGGAGACTTCGCGCTTCACCGTGTCGATGACCGCGCCTTGGCGCAGCTTCTCCTTGAGAATGTGAAGGCGGGCCTTTGAGCGGTTCAGCTTCGGTGAGTGGTTCGAGGCGCCCTCTTCGATGGCGAGTCTGACTTCCTTCCAGGGGGCTTCACCGTCGCTCGACTTCTCGAGCAAATCGAACACCGGGCCGAATTCCGCCCAGTTGCCGGCCATCATGTTGACCTTCTTGCTGCTGCCGCGGGTCAGGTCTTTCAGGCGGATTGGCAGATCCGGGTTCGCGAGCCTGAGCGACAGCGCCACTCGATTGGTATCGGCATCCTGTGTGCGGTGGAAGGTGTCACCTCGCATCAGGAGAAGATCGCCCGCACCGAGGTGAGGGGTCTCGGCGAGATCGTTGATGTCGAAGGGCAACACGACACGTTCGCCCGCTTCGTCGAACACGACGGTAGATTTGCCATCGGCCGCCACATGACAGATCGTGCCGCCGCCATTCTCGATCAGGGACCAAGCGTCCGGTGCGCGTTCACGAATGCGCGAGGCAGGCACGACCTGCACATTGGTGCGCGCGCGATCTTCCTTGACGATGGGAATGTAGAAATTCAGATAGTCGGCGTGCGTGCCGAGCATGTACTGGCTCTCCGCATCCTGGTGCCAGGAGTTGAAGGTCAGTACCTGGGTGTCGAAGTAGTAGCCCTGGTGCAGGCCCTCGAAGGCGGTGCAGATGCCCGTTTGCGCCTTGGCTTCTGCCGCCAGGGCAGCGATCTTCTTCTTGACGATGCCGACAGCGCCGGTCGATGCCAGGCCGATCTGGTAATTGGCATTGTCAGAGGCGCCCCGCTCCCGGTAGTCGGCGACGACGGCGTCGACGGCATCGGGGGAGAGGAAGTTGCGGATGATGCAGTAGCCGTCGATAGACAGGGACTGCAGGGCATCGGCGAGATTGCTCGGGGCCTTGGTGTCAGAGGCAGCGACGCTTTCCGTGGTGCTGGCTCGTGTGGTTTCAGGTCGTACGGCTTGTGCAGTAGCTGACATTCTTTAGATCTCCTAACAGCGTAAAAATCCTAACAGCGGTCGAGTCAAGGCGAATTCTATGACATTTCAGTATTTATTGTGGGATTGACATAAAAGTGCTTGTCAGCACGAAGGTCTCATCACAATCGGGCAAGGCAATGAAACGTCACGCCAGACAAAAGGCTACTTCGTTGCTCAGTGGATGGCGCGAGACGTAAGTAGAGTCTGTGGGACACGAAGCGGTGCATCAGCCGTCGCCTTGTCGTGCCAGCCCGCCCGGTTCGGCTTTCCCCAACCAGAGACGCAGGTTCGAGTGCTCGATGAAGTGTGAGGCGAGCCTCCAGAGAGCAATGCCCGCGAGCATGCCGACAGCGTCGATGGCCAGGTCGCTGAACTGCGCTGTTCGCGCCGGCAGATGCAGCTGTGCCGCCTCGCTTGCAATGCCCACCATCGCCACCAGCAGCAGGCATTGCGGCACGCTCAAAGCCAGTCGGTGTCGGAACGCCAGCAAAGAGCAGGTGAGCAGGGTAAAGGCCACCCCATGACCTACCTTGAAGGTAGAGACCAGCGAGACGCCGGCGCGCGTGCCATGAGCCAGCGAGACGATCGGTCTAATGACGTTCTCGATGAAATCGCCCGACAACATCACTGCTGCGGCGATGAACGTTGCGAGCGCCAGGGGTAGCAAAGCTTCGGGCCCATTGATATGTGTCCGCGCATGATTGATCGCGATCAGCATCAGCGCTGCCCAACCGAGTGCCAGTGTGGTGACCAATGCAATATAAAGAGTCGACAGCGCCAGGATTTCCACTTTAAATCCTCGAAACAGCGTCTCCCCTTTCGACTCGCGCGGCATGACAGCGGCGACGACCGATTCGGCGTTCACTGGCCATGAGCGAACGGTATTCCAGCCGATGTTCTCGACAGGTCCGGCGGGAATGGGCCACAGCGCAACGTTCTGGCGTGCACCATTCTCTCGGGTAAACCAGTTTGCGACGATCGGTGGACGCGTCCTGTCGTCACCAAGGTCGGTGATCTGGCTGTCGACACGCGCGCTCAGTCTGAGCCATCGCATATCCGCGCCCCGATCAGGCAAGCTGGCAACAAGCAAGGCACTCGTACCGCGGGTATCGGCGGCAGCACCCCGTTCTGTCGGTGGCACGCCTATCGCGATGCGGCCGGCGTGGTCGCCTGCGTATGCATCCTGGACGATCGTCGGCACCGCTCCCAGGCGATCGAACTGAATACCCGACGTGCCGAGCAGGATTGTCGCCGCGATCAAGGCCAGTGCCCCTGTCGCGAAGCGCCTGAAACCGGAAGTCGAACGGCCGGAGGTCGATGGGCCGGATGTCAATGTGTGTGGGTCGAATGGTTCCATGTGCATGAGTCCAGACAGTCTGTTCCTTGAGTTCTGGTCCCGTCGTCGCTCTTCCAAGCGTCACGTTCCCGCCAGCAATATCGCGGTCCGTTCCCTGGCCGAACCCGAAGATGTCAGACGGGTACTGATCCCGTGTTGATTCTTGTCAAGGCGTCGCCCGACGGGCGGGAGGTCTTAGAGTGATTTTGGCTACCTCCGGTCGGCGATGCCACCCGGGATAAGGACTAGGAATCGTGATTATCGGTCAGCCCCGTGACCGGGCCGTGACGTGCTCTGGTGGTGTCGTGACGGGCTACATGTCCTGAGTTCGAGTGGGTCAACTGCGCGGATCTGGCGCCATTCGATGCATTCTGGACAACTTGCAAGAGGGTCGTTCCGCACCTAACGGTAACATCATAAGTCAACCCTGTGCACCGGCGACCAAGTTGTTGATTAGACGACATATATTATTGTCGATACGAGCACGTTTCCGGAACGCAATTAAAGAAAAAATGTGACTAATGTTTAGTTTCTTGACTTGATTGGAACGTGTCCGGCACAGTCGGCGGCGAGCAAGGACGCAAACGGCAGTCCTATTCAGTTCGAGTTCAGAATTCGTTGCTAGGTTGCGCGGCGTCTTGAGTGCGGACGGAGAGTACCCATGCCGTGTCGGTTTGAAGCAAAGGGAGTGCCGATGACACCGAAGAGCCAGTTCAAGGATTTTCCGCCGTGTTTCGGGTGGCGGTCGCGTCTGAGGTTGAAACGCGTGAATCCTCATCTTGTCAAGCGTATGCAGCGAGTGGGGCGATGGTTCACGCTACTCTCGATGTTGGGCCTGATCAACGTGCCCGCGACCGTTTCGGCGGCGACCGTGTACGAGGACGGCAGCGCGGGTGTTTCGTCGCGTTGGTCGATCATCGATCGAGGCTCGCGCAATACCGGCGTCAGTGGTCGTATCGATGATCAGCGCGGTGCCGTCGTGGAGTTTCGCGGCACTCTCGGTGATGCTTACCGGATCGGCGCGGGTGACGGTGACTGGAACAACCGGAACGAGCGGCACCTCTCCATGCGCTTGCGTGCCACCGCAGACTTCGCCGCCTATGTGATCGTGCGCACCGACAAGGGTCGCCGTGTGATTCGCTATCGCAATCGCAACGGAAACGCGTTGCGATATCGCCCGGGCTACGTTGATCACGGGCTTGGCTTGTCGGCAAGCAACGGCCGTTGGAACTATCACGCCCGCGACCTCGAAGCTGATCTGCGTGCCGCGGAGCCCGGCATTCGGCTGGTATCGGTCAATGGCCTGATCTTCAGAGGTGCGGCACGGCTCGATGATTTCAAACTGCAGAGGAGCCCTTCTTCGTCGGGTGGCTCCTCGGGTGGCTCCTCGGGTGGCTCGTCAAATCCGAATCTGGTGCCGACCGGTGGCAATACGGGGTCGTCACCAGCGCCTTTTGCACCAACTCCTTCGGCTACGCCGGGCACGACACGTGCCGTGCCGACGAACGGCGGCCGTGGTCTGCCTCAAAATGAAAACGGCCGCTTGCTGGCGTTTCCGGGGGCGGAGGGGCACGGCCGCTTCGCTCGCGGCGGTCGCGGCGGGCGCGTTGTCATCGTCGACACGCGGGAGGACCGCGTGGCCAACGACGGACGAACATCGCTGCGCGAAGCACTGGAGACGATGAGCGGTCCGCGCACCATCGTGTTTTCTGTCGGCGGAATTTTCGACACCGGCAAGAAAACGATCCTGATGAACGGCGAGGCCGATAGCAATGTCACACTGGCCTGTCAGACGGCACCTTCGCCAGGCGTGCTCATCAAGGGCAACGGCATTCGCATACGGGGCGGTGCCCACGACATCATCATGCGGCATTGCTCGATACGCAACATTGATCCCGGCAAGGGCTTGGCCGACAGCAGCCGTACCATATCTGTCATCGGATCTAAAGGCGACACGCGTGACATGATCTTCGATCACATGTCGCTCGGCTGGGCGACCGATGAGAACTTCACCGTCTTCGTAGGTCCGACAGCGCAGGCAGGAGTGAAGAACATCACACTCAGTCGCTCGATCGTCGCCGAAGGGGATGCAGACAGCAACCATTACAAGTCGGGCAAGCTGCCGACCCGCTATCTGCATGCAATGGGACCGTCTTGTGGGTCATCCTCGTCGCGCCATCGCGTGCAAGGCTGCTCGATCACCGGTAATCTCATCGCCCACAACGGACGCCGGAACCCGTTGTTCTGGGGCGTGAGCGGTGAGGTGGTCAACAACGTCATCTACAACTGGCAGGAAACCGCGCTCGATGCACGACCGCATTCCCCCGGTCGCGTCGATTTGCATGTCAGCGGAAATATCTTCAAGGCGGGCCCGACCACGAGCCTGAAAAACCCGCCCATCATGCTCGCCAGCCCGGGGGCCGCGCAGGCGGGCTATCGCATCGGCAAGAACCAGATTCAGGCGAACGGCAGCACGCGGACTCTGAACGTAAGTTCGTTCGGCTCGCCACGTATCGGTGCAAACAGGGTGTCATCGTTCAAGCTCAACTGTGTCGGAGCCACCCGGCCGACGCGCAGCCGGGTCGACTCGCGCATCGTTTCCGAGTACATGACCGGCAGTGGGCGTGTCGGTATCGGTTCCTCGCACCGGCGCGATTTCAGCGGTTACAACTCGAGCAGTCACTCAAGTTCCCACGACACGGATCGCGACGGCATGGCAGACGACTGGGAGATTCGTGCCGGATTGAACCCGAACGACAAGAACGATGCCCTGCGTGACGCCGATCGGGACGGCTACACGAACATCGAGGAGTACATAAACGCGCTCGGTCAGTGCTGAAGGCGTTCAGCGACTGATGCCGGGTCGAGCCGTCAGGAGACGCTCGATGATCTTGTCGCGGTACAGGAAGTCGACAATGACCAGCAGCACGAAGAGTCCGAAGACGTAGGGTTCGTAGGTGCGATGGTCATTGACCCAGACGCCGATGATGGCCATCGCCGAATGCAATAGAGTCAAGGTCAGCACGGTCTGGTTGACTGTCAGGCCGCCGTCGAGCAGGTTGTGGTGCAGGTGATCGCGCCCGGCGCTCAAGGGTGAGCGCCGGGCGCGGATCCGCCGGGCAATGACCACCACGGTATCGAGCAACGGTACGCCGAATATCCATCCCGCAGCCACTGGCGACAGAGCGTCGATCGGCGCCTGCGTGAGGCGGGCGAGAAACCACAACAGCATGAAACCGAGCGCCATGCTGCCCGCGTCGCCCATGAAAATCTCGGCGCGCTTGATGAAGAGGCGCATGTTATAGCAGAGGAAGGCCAGCAGCGTTCCGGTACAGATGAACAGCGCCTTGGCGATATTAAACTGGCCATTGCTGACCGAGACGAAGGCCAGGGTGCCAAAACTCACGAACAGGATCGAGCCGGCGAGTCCGTCAACGCCGTCGATCATGTTGATCGCATTGATGACGCCCAGAGCGAACACGACTGTCAGCACCGTGGCGACGGCTGGTGACAAGGTGAGCGGACCCATGCCGAACAGGTTGCCGAGATCGTCGATGCGAACACCGGCGACGAATACCATCGCCAGGGCGATCATGATCTGAATCAGCAATCTGAACTTCGCGGAAAGATCGTAGCGGTCGTCCAACAGGCCGAGGATGACGAGCACCAGGGTCAGTGAAATCAACAGGAGACTGGTGGGCCTCAGCACCAGCAAGACCAGCGAGATGGCAACGGCAATGAAGATGGCCACGCCGCCGACCAGCGGCGTCTCGCTCTCGTGGCGCTTCCGCTCGTTCGGCAGATCGAGCATCTTGAGTTTCGGCGCCAGTCGGGCCAGCAACTGAATCAGCGCCAGACAGATGAAGAAAGGCAGAACCAGCACCACCGATGACTCGAGGAGTTTTCCGAAGTCGATGACAAGCTGCTTGATGTGGTCATTCATTTGCTTGATCGGCTCGGATTTTGGATTCGCGTCCGTCGAAAATCAGATTCGTCCGGCACGGTGTAGTGCGGGGCTGATGATTGTAAAGATTAGCCTCTCGATCAGGTCCATTGGTAGACGCCTAAGCACGGTAATGTTTGCCGAGTAGCGCGCGATTGAGCGGGCCGCCAATGCGCTCGAACGTCTCGAGATCTGACGGTTTCATCAGTTCACGCCACCGCGTATCCTCGCGGATTGCGCCGATGGAGCCGAACCGGGCGCGGTTGCCGCCGATGTTGTGCATGTTCTCGAACTGCATGTCGAGCATGCGCTCGGCATAGTCGAGCCCGGCGAAGGCGCAGATCCGACGCAGCGTTGCCTCGGGTTCACGACACAATCCCTCATACGTCACAGCGAGCCGGTGCGTAGCCGGTAGCGAGGCGATCAGTCGTCGTGTTCGGCGATTGACCTGGACCCATTTGCGTGACGCACTGGTGGCGTCCACGCCATCGCGACTGATGTCGGAAAAGGTTCGCGCGCGCCCGTCACGCACCAGAAAGAGACAGCGTACGCTGTCGGGTCGGAGGGCACGCAGCAACCGAAAGCGGTACGCATGCTTCGAGCTGTCGAGAACGACCGACCGCTCGCAGCGATGTCGGATGGCATCGAACAGGCGATGGACGTTGACCATTCGCTCGAGGATGTCGGGCGCGACTCGGCGCAATACCGCTCTATCGTGCTGGTCGTGGCTGGTCATGGCGAAATAGGCGCCCGCGAGCAGATACTGCGCCTTCATCGACAGGCTGACGGCGTGCTCACGGCGCATGTCGAGCGGCGTCGCGCGTGAGAGCGCGACGGTGCGGGCAGCCGCGATGCTCTCGTCGCCGGTATTGCCTTCGGTGTCGATGGCAGCGATGCGTCCGTCATCGAATTCGGACATCGCCGCTTGCCAGAACGGGCAGTCGCGCGCGCTCTGCAGGCAGGAGCAAATGCGTTCGGCGTTCTCGAGATAGTTGTTCAAGGTCGAGACCTCGCCCACCGAAACGATCTCGGGATGCTCGCCGAGTAGCAGATCCAGCAAGGTCGATCCACTGTGTCCGCCGCCGCAGATGAACAGCAATTCGGTCGTGCTTGGCATATCTTCTTCTCTGCATGGCGGTGCCGGTGAACCGCGGAGCGCGCATCATAGGATGTAATGCATCACCTTCGTGCATTCGCGGGTGTCGGCTGCTATATCATGAGCGGCTGCGGATATTCTTCCGCTCGGGCACGACGCTGCCTCGAAGACACGCCACCACCGGCCACCACTTCTCGCACCGCACCATGAGCCATTTGCTTCGACAGGGAGGCTTCTACCTCGTCACGGGCTACTGTCTGCTGCGACTCTACGAGTTGCTGTGGGCCCAGAAGACTTATCCGTTCATGGCGCAGATCGTGATGGCGGCAGCGGCTTGCTATCTCGGCGCCCGGGCCTGGCTACTCATCAAGCAGGGCCCGCACATCAACCCTTCGGAGCAGGCAGTGTTCGGCTTGCTTGCCCTGTACGCGTTCTCGCTTGCCGGGCAACACACTTTCATTGGCTCGATGGACGACATGGAGGAGATCAACAGCTTCTCGTTTACCTTCACCGTGCTGGTGAACGACGTCTTCTGGTTGTTGGCCGGTGCTGCCTTCGCCCGTTGCCTGCTGGATCATTCGCTGAAACGGGCGATCGTCATCATGGTGGTCATGGTGGCCATCGTGTTGAATGCCTCAGGCGAAGATTCGCTGTTCGTCGACTATTACGCCATTGTCGCGGACAGCTCCCTGAAATCGCTGAGCCACCTGAACGTGGCGGAGTTCGCGGTCTGTCTCGTCTTCATCGCCTATGCGAGCGTCAAGCGTTTTCGGGTGGTGATCTTCCTGGTGGGCATCGTCGTTCTCTTTCTGCTCGGCGGTCGTTCGTCGCTGTATTTCACGATCTTCAGCATAGGTGCTTACGAGCTGCTGGCCGGCGGGCGGCGCAGCGTCCTGTACTTCTCGGTTCTGGGGCTGACGCTTGCCGGTCTGTTCCTGCTCGCACTGCAGCTCGGTTGGCTCGATTACGAAGACAAATTCGTGCAGAAGATGCTCATGGTCGACGGTATCGAGGAAGACGGCTCCTACCAGGAGCGGCAATACATCACCAGCCGCTCGCTGGCCTTGCTGTCGCAGCAATGGTTGATCGGCAACCCGACGCTGATCGTGTCCAATTTCGGCGCAGTGGGTAGCTACCTGCATAATCTGCTGAGCGTCTGGCAGTTCTTTGGTATCGTGCCGTTCCTCGCCACCACGGCTATCCTGATCGCCTGTGTCCTGCGCATGCGCAAAGCGCTTGCGTCAACACCAGGTCCACTCGTCGTGTTCGGTTCACTGATGTTGATCTATACCGTCGTGAGCGTCATCGCGTCGAAGTTTTTCGGTTTCCGATTCCTGTGGTTCTCGATCGGTTTCTGGATGCTCAGGCCGGAAGTGCTCGCGCAGCGACGTTCGACACGAGGCCGTTCGACTGTCGCTCGGCGCCTGCCGAGCGATAGCCGGAAGCGACGCAAGGGCAAGTACTCGCGACCCATGAAGACATGAGGGTATTGCACGCGGCCTATGCGAGCGATCCGGCCGCAGGTGTCATGCGACAGATGGGCGTCGAGCAGACGGCGGCCGATCGGCTCGGCATCGACTGGCAGGCGCGGTTCTTTGTGCCCAGAGGGACACCGCAGGACGAAGCGGGCGTTGCCATCGAGGGGCGCGCGTCGGTCTCCAACAGAATCGCCTTCAAGCGCGAGTACTACCGTTGGCTGGCGGATGCGGCGCGGGATCGCGATGTCGTCCTGCTTCGCTATCTCCGCTACGATCCGTGGCAGCTCTGGTTTCTGATGAGCCTGTCGACCCCGGTCCTGCTTGTTCACCACACGCTCGAAGGTCCGCAGATCCGCCAGGAAGGGGGTCCACTGGCTACGCTGAAATGGTATCTGGACGAAGGCCTCGTGAAGCGCTGCCATGCGCGGGCGAAGGGCGTCGTCGCCGTGACCGAGGAGATCGCCGACTACGAGCGTATGCGTAGTGGTGTCGAGCTGCCTGCCTTGCTCTACCCGAACGGCATCGCCTTCGACAGCGAGTCCGTCGATGTGCCGTTGCCGTCGAGCGAGGTCCCTTCGTTTCTGTTTGTCGCTTCGCGCTTCGTCGACTGGCACGGTCTCGACAAGCTGATCGATGCGGCCGCGCGGAGTTCGCTGTCGTTCACCGTGCATATCGTCGGCGCCCTCGAGGATGAGCAGCGTCAGTTGCTGTCGGCGGACTCCCGGTTCGAGGCGCACGGCCTGCTCCCGCATGCTGAGGTCGAGCGTCTGGCTGCTCGCTGTTCGCTGGGTCTGGGCTCCTTCTCCCTCGACCGGAAGGACATGCACCAGGCTTGCACACTGAAGGTGCGTGAGTATCTCGTGGCAGGTTTGCCCGTTTATGCGGGACATGCAGACGTCTTCGACGAGCGCTTCCGCTTCTACTGTCACGGCGAATGCGAGATGGCGCCCATGCTCGAGTTCGCCCGCAGCTGCGCGGGTGTACAGCGGCAGGCCATCGTGGAGGCGGCGCGGCCGTGGATCGACAAGGAGGTGTTGGTGAAAAAACTGTACGACGAACTCTGTGGCCTGATCGCGATTGACGGGAGCGGTGGCGCGTGACTACCCAACGCCGGGTGATGCTCTACGTCGTCAACGATGCCTGGTTTCTGGCCTCGCACCGCTCGGAAGTCGTCGCCGCCGCCATCGCTGCCGGCTACGAGGTACACATCGCTGCGCGCCGTGACGAAACGGTCGAAGGCTTCGAGGCGCAAGGGTGTCACTTCCACGATTGGCGGCTCGCGCCTCGCAATACCGGCATCCGTGCCGAGGGTATTGCTCTCGTGAGTCTCTATCGCATCATCCGTGCTCTGCGACCGGACACGATGCATCTGATCACCATCAAGTCGCTGATCTACGGTGGCTTGATCGCGCGCGGGTTGAAGATCCCGTCAGTCGTGTTCGCCGTCGCTGGACTCGGCAACTTCTTCGTCGCGAGCAGTTTCCGGGAAAGGCTCGTGCGTGCCTTTGCAAGCCTGTCCTACCGTACGGTGTTGCGCCATCCGAATGCGCATGTGATCGTTCAGAATGCATCGGACAGGGAGCTGTTCGTCTCGAATCGCTGGATAGACCCGGCGCAGGTCACGCTGATCCGGGGATCGGGAGTCGATCTCGAGCGCTTTCGCGCCTCACCGGAACCCGAAGGGCCCACCAAGGTTCTGCTCGCCAGTCGGCTGCTCTGGCGCAAGGGCATTCGCGAATATGTCGAGGCAGCACGGCAGATCAGAGAGCGACACCCCGATGTGCGCTTCCTGCTTGCCGGCGTCATCGACGGCGAGAATGCCCAGAGCATCAGCGAGGACAATGTTCGCGAATGGCGCGAGGCAGGGACGATCGAATGGCGAGGCCGTTGCGACGACATGGCGGCCCTGCTGAGCGAGTGCCACGTCATCTGCCTGCCGACCTACTACGGCGAGGGGCTACCGAAGGTGTTGATCGAGGCCTGCGCGAGTGCGCGTGCGGTGGTCTGTACAGACTGGCCCGGCTGCAGTGACATCGTCAGCCACGAGGACAACGGCCTGCTGGTCCCGCCGCGTGACGTCGGCGCTCTGCAGAAGGCGCTGTCGGTTCTGATCGAGCAGCCCGACGAACGCAAGCGCATGGCACGGCGCGGCCGGGAAGTGGCCGAGGCCGGTTTTTCGGTCACGGCGGTGGTTGCCGATACACTCGACATCTATGCCGGCCTGGAGCGCGAGGCGGCTGCGAGAATTGTTCGATGAATGACGCTGCAGGGCCCTCTCCCGTGCTCGACTTCGTGCTGGTGGGACCGTTCAAGACCGGTACCTCGTGGATGGACAACTACCTTCGTGACCACCCCCGCGTTCAGTTGCCTGCCGAGGTCAAGGAAACTTTCTATTTCAGCGACGACCAGGTGCATGCGCGGGGTGAAGACTGGTTTCGAGCCTTGTATCCGCCGGCCGAGGCCACGCGGCTTCGGGGCGAGGTCGGGCCGAGCTACTTTCGCTCCGAGCATGCCGTTCAGCGAATCCATGCTGTCGCGCCCGCGTGCCGGATCGTCTGCAGCCTGCGCGATCCTGCGGAGCGACTCTATTCGCACTATCTGCACCTGCTGCAACGTGGCGAAGTCGATGCCGGCGCGAGCTTTCTCGAGGTCGTCAAGGCACGCCCGTTCCTGTTCGATTCGGCGCGCTACAGCCATCACATCGAACGATGGCAGGGAGCGTTCGGTGTCGAACAGGTGTCGGTATTGCGCTACGAAGATCTTCTCGACGACAAGCAGGCGCTGGCCGATGCCTTGTGTGCAGGTATTGGCGTCGAATCCTTGCCGGTCGAGGAGCGTCAGTCGCGACGGGTGAATGAGGCCATGGCGCCATCGCACCCGCGCCTGACGCGCCTGGCCTACGGGGTCGCTCGTCGGCTTCGAAGGAGCGGCCTGCACGGGATGGCCAACTTTGCGAACCGGAGCGGCGTTCGACGCCTGCTCTTTCGTCCTTTCGACGAACGTCCGCGCTTGACGGAAGACGAACGCGCTCATGTGCAGACCCGCTTGCGTGACGATCTCGATCGACTTGCCACGCTGACCGGTCGCGAATTCGACTGGCCATACCAGAGCCAGTGAGGTTAGCGCGATTGTGGCGTCGAATCGGCTCGGGGTCGACGCTCGGCAGCATTTCCATCTTGGCATCGGGTGCACTCGGTGCGCAGCTCATCGTGGTGCTGGCTTCGCCAATTCTCACGCGTCTCTACACACCTGCGCAGTTCGGCTTTCTCGCGGTCTTCACCAGTATTCTCAATACCGTCATGGTGGTGGCGAGCCTGCGCTATCAGGTGGCCGTTCCGCTCGCCAAGAGCGATCGCGACGCCGTCGCGACCCTGATGCTGTGCGTACTGACCGGTGTCGCGACCGCGCTGACAACGTTGCTCGTCGTGCACTACTTCGGCGCAGCCTTTGCTCGCCTGGTCAAGGTGCCAGACTACGCTTCGTGGTTCTACCTTTTGCCGATCGCGATGCTGCTGGCCGGCTGGTTCGAGGTCTTTCGATTCTGGAATACGCGTACGCGTACGTTCGCGCCCATCGCCAAGGCGCGTTTCCAGCAGAGTGTCGCGATGACACTCGTACAGCTCGGCTTCTTTCGGTTCGGTGTGGCCGCGCTGCTCATCGGTCAGGTGGTCGGGCGGTTCTCGGGTCTCACCCGATTGGTGTTGCCGTTCCATCGATCGATGCAAGGCCAGGTCCGGACCCTGACGTCGGCCGATCTGCGACGTCAGGCGAAGGAGTTCCGGCGCTTTCCGGTCTACTCAACCTGGGGCACGCTGATCAACGTGACGGGTCGACAGTTGCCGACGGTGTTCTTTGCGGCACTCGCCGGGCCCGGCGTGGCGGGTCTCTATGCCCTGTCACAACGCATACTCGCGACACCATTGTCTCTCGTCAGCGACGCGATCAGCAGTGTATTCACTTCTCGCGTGGTGCCGAGCGCAGGGCAGGTCGATCTGCCGGGTGTCGTGCGCGCGTTTCATACCGGGCTTTGTCTGTTGGCAGCGGTGCCAACGCTCGCACTGATCATCGTCGGTCAGGATGTCTTCGGCCTGGTGTTCGGTGCCGAGTGGGCGGCAGCCGGTCTCTATGCGGCCTTGATGGCGCCCTGGATCTTTTTCGTCTTCGTCTCGACCCCGTTGATGATGGTGTTCTCGGTCAGGAGCCGTGACGCCGAACTGACCCTCTGTCAGTTCTTGCTGGCTCTGGCGCGAGTGGCGGCCTTGTTCGCGGGGTGGTCGATGGGACAGGCGGCTTGGGCGATTGGGCTGTTTTCGCTCGCCTCGTCTATCGCTTATGTGGGAATGCTGGCACGTGTCTACGTTCTCGCGGGCATGTCGATGTGGAGCATGCTGAAACCGCTGGCGGGAGCCTTCGGTATCGCTGCCCTGATTACCCTGCCGCTTTTGCTGGACCGACGATACCCTGGTGAACACCCCGTCCTTGCCTGGGGCAGTTTCGTGCTGTTGGCCGTCGGCTATTACTTGTGGCTCGGCAGAGAGATTGTTCGACGGGCCGGGACCCGGTGACTACCCGAGCCGGGACGACGTCAGCGCAGACTCCCAGACAGTTGCATAACCCTTGATCATGCCGGGTAGCGCGAAACGCTCGGCGACACGAGCCACCACGGCATCCGCCCGTTGAGCCCAGGCCGCGTGGTCGGCCGTTGCCTCGATGGCGAGTTGTAATGCTCGCGCAAGCGCTTCGGGGTTCGAGGGCGGTGCGGTCCAACCGGTGTCACCGACCATGAGCGCTGCATCGCCGACATCTGTGGTGACGCAGGGTGTTCCGCAGGCCATCGCCTCGGCGATGACATTCGGAAAAGCCTCGCCAAATGCGCTGGAGAGGACATGGATGTCAAGCGCGTTCATCAAGGCCGGTACATTGTCGGTGGGACCGACGAGTTGCACGCGCCCGCTGAGCTTCTTGTCCTCGAGGCTTGCGACGAGTGTTGCATTGTCGTTGTCGATGCCAGGGCCGACCAGCAGGCAATGCCAGGGCGCGGCAGCGTCGAGAAGAGCCAGCGCACGCAGCAGGTTTTCGTGATCCTTCTGCTCGTGCCAGCGACCCACCATTCCGAGTAGTCGCGTTTCGGGCGCTATTCCGGCCTGCGCACGCACACGCTCTCCGTCTTTCCGCGATGGCGCGAATTCGTCGATGTCGTAGCCGTTGTTCACGGTGACCAGCTTGTCGCGTCGATAGCCGAGCGCGCCGTGTACCGATACGCCTTCGTCCGAGCAACTGATGATGCGCGCGGGAAGGAATCGCGAGGCGATGGCGCAGGTGCGCGCGAGCAGGCGAATGGTTCGCGGTGTGCGCTGCGGATCGAGCGTGGTGTGGTGCAGGCCCCAGACGACCGCCTTCACGCCCGCAAGCCTGGCAACAATGCCGCCGGCGAGATCGGCGTGATACATCCAGGTCTGCACGACATCCGGTCGGGTGCTTCGCAACAGCCGCCAGAGTTGCATCAAGCCTGACACCGTCAGCTTGCCAGGAGGCATCTCGAGCGTCACGAGATCGACGCCCTGTTCGCGGAGTCGTGAACCGTAGTAGCCATCGTCCATCATCGCCACGACGCGGTGTTCGTGTTCTTTGTCATTCGTTACGAGGCGGTACAGGATGGCCTCTGCGCCGCCGTTCTTCAGGCCGCTGATGATGTGCATTACCTGCATGAAACTGCCTCTCCTGTCTTGGGTACGTCTTCCTTGAAACATGCAGCTTTTCAAGGGACTCCGGTCACTTTGACGACTGCCTTGAATGCACGGATAGAACCGATAGGCAGAACGACGACGACCTGCCTACAGCGATTTCGACTGCTGCCGTTAGGACGACGGTAGTTCAGAGGTTTCGCTGTTCGCGTTCGAGCACGGTTCCTGCTTCCGATGGTTGTCGTCGGTCGCTCCACTGCTCAGCGCAGGGTAGCCGAAACAGAGCCCTCCAGTCCTGTATCGGAATGTCATCATGATCTTGTCGTGCGTTCGCTTGCATTTCCCCGCGTCCTTCCCGTCTTCGGTGTCGTCTGCGGGACCCGCGAGGTCGCTGAAACACGGCTCGAATGGAAAGGGTTCGGTCCGATCGCTCAAGCTGATCTGGCCGGTCGCATTGCTCGGCCTCTCGGTGTTCACCACGGCGACGGTCGTTGCATCGACCGTGTATGAGAACGGCGACCGTGGCAACACGTCGGGCTGGGCCATAGCCGCCAACGGGTCGGGCAAGGCCCGGATCGACAACGTCCTCGATCGGCAGACCGGCAATCGCTTCATCGCGTTCACGGGGACCTTGCGTGATGCCTTCCTGACCGGCAGTGGTTCTCGACGCTGGGGAAATGTCGAAGAGCAGATCGTGTCCTGGAAGATGCGGACGGCGAATCCGTTTCAGGTATATGTCGTCCTCTATACCGACCGCGGCAGACGCACGATTCGCTATCAGAACAGCGCGATGAGCAAGCTGATTTACCGGCCGGGCTACATCGATCACGGACTCGGCGACAGTGCGGCTGACGGCAGCTGGCAGACGCACGTTCGCGACTTGCAAGCCGACCTGACAGCCGCCGAACCCGGCAATCGGATCGTCGCCGTCAACAGCTTCATGTTCCGGGGGCAAGCCTACATGGATGATCTGTCGCTGCATGCGACGGTTGCCGAAGCGGGCGGTGGCTCATCACCCGCACCCACACCTGCACCTGCACCTGCACCTGCGCCGGAGCCGGAGCCAGTACCCGCACCCGCACCAGCGCCAGCGCCAGCGCCAGCGGCTGAGCCGGAGCCAAAGCCAAAGTACGTCGAGAACGGCAAGCGGCTGGCCTTTCCGGGAGCCGAGGGTCACGGTCGATTTGCACGCGGCGGTCGTAACGGGCGAATCGTCATCGTCGACACCTTGGCCGACAAGGTCGCCAACGATGGGGTGACCTCGCTGCGGGAAGCGCTCGAGGTGATGAAAGGGCCGCGGACAATTGTCTTTGCCGTTGGCGGAACCTTCGATCTCGGCAAGCGGAACCTCTTGATGAACGGGAACGATGACAGCTATGTGACACTGGCTTGCCAGTCAGCGCCGGCTCCCGGCGTGCTGATACGGGGCGCTGGCATCCGCATCCGCGGAGGCGCACACAATATCGTCATGCGGCATTGCGCCATCCGTAATATCGATCCTGGCGCACCCGCCTCGGAAAGTAGCAGGACCATTGCCGTCATCGGCGGTTCGCGTGCCGGCAACGACCTGATTTTCGACAACATGTCCCTCGGCTGGGCAACCGACGAAGGCTTTACCGCCTTCGTCAGCCCGACGGCGAAGGCTGACTTGCGCAATATCACCCTCAGTCGCTCGATCGTCGCAGAAGGCGATGCCGACAGCACTCATCCTGAATCCGGCCAGCTGCCGCGTCGTTACCTTCATTCCATGGGGCCTTCCTGTGCGTCTTCGTCATCGCGCTATCGCATGGTCGGTTGTTCGATCATCGGCAACCTGATAGCGCACAACGGGCGACGGAATCCGCTGGTCTGGGGCATGAGTGGCGAGGTCGCCAACAACGTCATGTACAACTGGCAGGAGACGGCGCTTGACGCGCGTCCGCACAAGCCGGGTCGACTCGATCTTCATATCTGGGGCAACTTCTTCAAGGCTGGAGCCAATATGAAGATTGGAGGCAGGCCGCCAATGGTCCTGATAAACGAACCGGGCAAGACACACTTGCGTGTGAGCGACAACACCTTCATGACGCAGACATCGAGCGCAACAAGACGACTGGAAACCGTCTCGCTGGGTTCACCAGCTATCAAGCGAAACGCGATCTCGGAATTCCGGCTGGCCTGTGTCGGCGCGACCCGGCCAGCGCGTGACCCTTGGGATGAGCGCATCATCACAGAGTACCGTAGTGGATCGGGGCAGGTGGGTATTGGCCAGAACCACACACGTGATTATCCCTCGAGAAGTCGTACCCGGCATCCGGCCTCTCACGATACCGATCGAGACGGCATGGCCGATGACTGGGAGCTTGCACACGGGCTGGATCCGAATGATTCAGGCGACCATCGGACGATCTCGCGCCGAACCGGCTTTACCGCCATCGAGATGTACCTGAGCGACATCGGGGAGTGTTGAACAACGTTTCAAGAATATCGACTCGGTGTTCTGTCATGTAATTCCAGCTACCATTCATGGCCTCGTCGCGGTACTCGGCTGACTCCGGATACCGCAATCGAGCGCAGCGAGGAGGCGATGGAATGGACGGGTGTCGTGAAGCGGACCTGACGGTTCGTCGCAGTAATTTCAGCAGGCAGCGGCGATGGCTTGTCCGGCAAGCCGGTCCACTCGGGGCTGGGTCGGATCGGTGCAGGATGAGGGCGAGCGCGGCATTGGCTTTTATATGGGCTCTCAGTAGTGTGTTCGTCGGCGCATCCGAGGTGGCGGCACAGTCGTCGTCGACGTCCGGCTCGAACGAGGCGAACGCGCTGCTGGCCTTTCCGGGTGCCGAAGGCTATGGCCGATTCGCGCAGGGAGGTCGGGGCGGCCAGGTCATCATCGTCGATACGCTGGAGAACGAAGTATCCTCGAACGGCAAGACCTCGCTTCGCGAGGCACTCGAAGTGATCAACGGCGCTCGCACCGTGGTCTTTGACGTCGGCGGTACTTTCCACACCGGAGATACGCCGATTCTGATGGCGGGCGAAGGTGCCAGCAACGTCACGGTCGCCTGTCAGAGCGCCCCGGCTCCGGGTGTGTTGATTCACGGCAACGGTATTCGTATTCGTGGCGGTGCGCACGATATCGTCATGCGTCACTGCGGCATTCGCAATCTCGACCCCGGCGCTCCTGAAGGCGAAAGCAGCCGCACGATAGCGGTCATCGGTGGCAAGAGGGGCAGCCGCAATCTCATCTTCGATCACATGTCACTGGGTTGGGCGACCGATGAGAATTTCACGGCCTTTGTCGGTCCGGATGCCGAGACTGATCAAAGCGATCTCACCTTGAGCCGCTCCATCGTGGCTGAAGGTGATGCCGACAGCAGCCATCCGGAATCCGGTCAGTTGCCGCGCCGGTACCTGCATGCCATGGGGCCTTCCTGCGCGTCATCGTCACCGAGCCATCGGATGCTTCGCTGCTCCATCATCGGCAATTTCATTGGTAACAACGCTCGCCGAAACCCGTTGGTGTGGGGCATGAGTGGCGAGGTCGCGCACAACGTCATGTACAACTGGCACGAGACGGCGCTCGATGCCCGGCCGCACAAACCGGGTCGGGTCGACCTGCACGTCTGGGGCAACCTGTTCAAGTCGGGGCCGTCGTCGAAGCGCGGCAACCCGGCGATGAAGTTCGAGGACTCAGGCAAGCCCGCCAGCAACTTTCGGGTCAGTTCGAACAGCCTTGTCGATCCGGAATCGGGTGAGCCGGTCCCGCTCGACGAGTTGTCGACAGGCGAGCCTGACCTTGTGCCGAACGACGTGTCGGTCATTGACCTCGACTGCGTGGGCGCGACGCGACCGCTGCGTGACGAGTGGGACGCGCGGGTCCTGGCGGAGTACCTGGACGGGTCCGGCGTGGTTGGTATCGGGACGGATCAGGAGCGTGTTATCGGTGAGCGCAAGGACGCACAACATCCGATCGAGCGTGATCGCGACCGCGATGGCATGGCGGACGCTTGGGAGGTCGCCAATCGGCTCGATCCTCGTAATCCCAAGGACCACAAGGCTGACCCCGACGGCGATGGCTATACCGCGATCGAGGTGTTTCTGGCGGAGCTGGCCGAGTGCTGATGTGCACGTCGCCTTTACTAACGTACGCGAACCTTGATCGAGTCGTGTTTATCGCCTGACGCAACGTACGACTCGAGTAACAGCGTCAAGAAACAGTGCGCGACGACGCTAAATGTGAAAGCAAGCCCGATCGATGAAGTGGGCGTGCATGAATCACATTTATCAGTCGGCGGACATCGGTCCGCGAGGTCATGTCGATGCGCTCACATTACGGCAGCTATTGCGAAAACCTGACGGTTCCGCTCGCGAAATCGACGGTGTCGATGCTCCTCGTCATTGCACTTTATGGCTGTAGCGATGCACAGGAGACGCAGCCGGAACTGGGTCGTGCCAGTGTACCGACGGCTATTCTGCCGCCGAACTCTACTGCTGAAGGGGCCGCCGTAAAATTCACCTCGACGACCGACGAATCGTTTCGCGGAATCGTCGAGCATCAGGGCAAAGCTACGATCAGCTGGACGCCTACCGAAGCAAATGTGTATGAGGTCTACCGGCGTGCCCTGCCGAGTTCGGCGGAAATACAAGGCCGGAACCGTAATGCAGCGTTCGATGTCTGCGCCGATACGATTTTCGAGGATGGGTCGGGCAATGGCTCGATCATCCCGATCGGCTACGATCTTGTCGCGACGGTCGATGACAATGGCTTCATCGACACCGGTATCGAAGATCCGGGCTTGTATCGCTATATTGTCATCGGTGTCGACGCAGGGAGCAACAAGGAACTTGTCGCTCAAGACTTGACCTTGCAGGTGATCTCCATTTCGAGCGCGGAATCGAGCGAACCGGATACGGAGCAGACCGGTGAAGTCGAAACTCAGGATCCTTCGACAGGCGAATCGGAACCGAGTACGGGAGCGGCTTCGCCTGAACCCGGGGAGGCAACGAGTGTCGAACCGGTGGCCAATGTCGGCGACGTCAATCCCTTCGAGCCCGTCGTCGAGTCGCCCGCAGAGCCCGAGCCTGCGCCGGAACCGGTAGCCGAGTCGCCGTCGGAACCCGAGCCTGCGCCGGAACCGGTAGCCGAGTCGCCGTCGGAATCCGAGCCTGCGCTGGAACCGGTTGCCGAGTCACCGTCGGAACCCG
>ENA-ORXR01000577-ORXR01000577.1-marine-metagenome-genome-assembly--contig:-NODE-577-length-48495-cov-5.177971_pt1 | contig 48495 bp, 41 predicted proteins | sample MGYA00237866_ERZ511479 | MGnify/ENA metagenome assembly ERZ511479
ACGGAATATGGCGCTGAGCCGAATAGCCAAGTCTCGCTTGTCGATGCAGGCATGCCGGGCATGCTGCCTGTGGTGAATGAATTTTGTGTGGAGCAAGCCGTAAAAACGGGACTTGGCCTCAACGCCAAAATCAATCTCTTCTCACGCTTTGACCGCAAAAATTATTTCTATGTGGACCTGCCGCAAGGTTATCAGATTTCACAATTTGAGCATCCCATTGTGGGTGAGGGCGAGATTGAAGTCCTCCCCATTGATGCTGATGGCAATACGTTAGAGCCTGTGACGGTTGGAATTGAGCGTCTGCATTTGGAACAGGATGCCGGTAAGTCTGTCCATGATTTATCTCCTGATGAAACTTATGTCGATTTGAATCGCTGCGGTGTGGCGCTGATGGAGATTGTCTCCAAGCCCGATATGCGCTCGCCTGAAGAAGCCTCGGCCTATGTCGAGAAACTCCGCGGGATTGTTCGTGCGCTCGGCACTTGTGACGGGGATATGGAGAAGGGCAATCTCCGCGCTGATGTAAATGTCTCTGTGCGCAAGCCGGGCGGAGAGCTTGGTACGCGCTGCGAGATTAAGAATGTCAACTCTATGCGCTTCATTCGCCAAGCCATTAATTATGAAGCTCGCCGCCACATAGACATTATCGAAGCGGGCGGCACGATTGATCAGGAAACACGCCTCTTTGATAGCGTGAAGGGCGAGACTCGTACCATGCGCTCTAAAGAAGACGCCCATGATTACCGCTATTTCCCCGACCCGGACTTGCTCCCGCTTGAGCTTGAGCAGTCTTTCGTGGATAAGGTAAAAGCTGAGCTGCCCGAACTTCCCGATGCCATCAAGGCGCGTTTTATGGTGGACTATAATCTATCGGAATATGACGCCCGCATCCTCACAGCCGATAAAGTGAAAAGTGATTTCTACGAAGTTGTCGCCAAGGGCCGAGATGCTAAGATCGCAGCCAATTGGACGATGGGTGAGCTGTTCGGCGCGCTTAATAAAGCCAGCACTGAGCTTGAGGATAGCCCCGTTACGGCGGATATGCTCGGCGGCTTGATTGACCGCATCGCGGATAAGACCATCTCAGGTAAAATCGCAAAAACTGTCTTTGAAAAAATGTTCGAAGGCGGCGGAAGCGCGGATGAAATCATCGAGAAAGAGGGCCTTAAGCAAGTCACCGATACTGGTGCAATTGAAGCCATGGTGGATAAAGCTATTGCCGATAATCAGGGCCAAGCAGCGGCGGTCAAAGATAACCCGAAACTGCTCGGTTTCTTCGTCGGTCAAGTCATGAAGGCGTCACAAGGCAAAGCCAACCCACAAGCGGTGAATGAAATATTACGCAAGAAATTGGGGCTGTAATTTGAACTCTGAATTTGAACGCTTAGCTCCTTTTTTAGCTCTTTTCAGTGCCGTTGTCTTTGGCGCTATCATTTGGTTCGTTCTTGTCAAGTTTGCGAATTTTGACCAAGCCATGGCGGCTGGCATAGGCGCGATATTGGGAGGGGTTGATTATTTTATGCTCCGCTTCGTGTTCAATAAAGCTATTCAAGCTCAGAAAGATAAACGGTGAAGCTCGAAGAGGGCCCTGCATTTGGCGCGCTCATTATTGGCGGTGGGTTTGCATATTTCCTATACGGTAAAACCCAGAATATCTTATTAGCGGCAGGCGTTGGAATAGTGGTTGCAGTCGCTGACTATTTCTTCTTAGTTTGGATCAACAATTTCAAAAAGAAAAAGTGACCTATGGCCTTGAATACTGAAAAATCCCTAAGCGTCACTGACGCGCTCAATACGCGCATAACATGTCGTGGTTTTCTCGATAAAGCGGTGCCAGAAGATGTCCTAAACCGTATCCTCACCCAATCCCTGCGCAGTCCATCGGGCGGGAACCTACAGCCTTGGAAGCTTCATGTGATGACGGGTAAGACTCTGACTGAGTTTAAAAAGCGCGCGGTTGAGCGCACATTAGCGGGTAAAGTCGAAGAGCCGACCTATCGGGCCTACCCGTCACCTCTTTGGGAGCCTCAGCGAAGCTGGCGCTACAAGCTTGGTAACGATATGTATGACTTAATTGGTATTCCGCGCGAAAATAAGATGGGCCGGGTGGTTTGGCTGGCGCAAAATGCTAAATTTTTTGAAGCCCCAGTTGGCATTATTATCACAGGGCATAAAAGCTTGGAAATGCCACAACATATGGATATCGGCATATTCTTGCAATCCATCATGCTCTTGGCCCGTGAGGAGGGGCTTCATACGGCCCCGCAGGGTTGGTGGCGAAATTGGACCTCGGTATGTCACGAGCTACTTAATATTCCTGGAGAGGAAGAAGTCATGGTGGGAATGTCATTGGGATATGGTGACCCAAAAGCCTCAGTGAATGATCTCTATGCAGACCGGGCCAGTTTGGACGAGGTCGCAACGTTCTATAGCTAGAAATCGGCGAACCAATTCTATGGCTGGACGTTAATCTCATATGAAAGGGATATTATGACTGATGTGAAACACTACAAAACTGTCTTGGAAACACGCCGCACTTATCTATTAGGTAAGACTGAGGATATCGAGGATAGCTTTGAGAACTCCGGAGATGAGCCCTTTGATGGCGATAGTGCGGCTGTTGACGATTTAGACGTCCTTGATGACTTGGACGATATGGCACAAAGCGAAATTCGAGCTATAGATGCGGCGATGGCACGTATAGCTGAAGGCACTTTCGGAAATTGCGTGACATGCGGGGATCCAATAACAAAAGAGCGCTTGGATATTCTTCCGCACACACCTTTTTGTAAGAACCATGCATGAAAGAATAGTGGGGTTTAGCCTACTTTCACTGTCTCAAATTGGGAAAAACATTCCGATATGCGTTTTATTTTTATAAATCGCATTTTTTTTTGGCTATTTTATAGTTTGTCTATAGTTGTGTTTTTTGACATCTAATCTTCAATCTATATAGTATAGTTTGAAATGTAATCGTATTTTAATCATGTATAAATTTGTAAGTAATATATTTTTACTTTAATTAACACTAATAAAACTTGATTAACCTTTATTCTAATTAACTTTATATTTATCTGAACTGGCACAGTGTGTCATTAAGCGATGAGAGCGGAAAGAAATTTCGCCAAACGCTTCTTCGAAGAACGAGTGTTCCCGAAGTTATTAGGTGAAAAGTGAAATTGAGGAGGCATGTATGGCCTTTACAGATGTTGAAGTAAAAGAAGCAGAAGCGGCAATTGCTGCAGGTGCAAAATCAGAAGATCTATTCCGGTTGGGTTTAATTTACTCAACGGACCTTGAAGATAGAGGGCCAGATTTTGTTGAAGCTCACAAATGGTTTAGTCTCGCAGCTATGATGGGCTCCATGCCAGCCAAAAGCTATCGTGAAGAGATTAAGCTTGAGATGAGCACAGATGATCTGACATTGGCACAGCGTGCTGCACGTGGGTGGTTGGCTGAAAACCGCGCTTTGCTAGCAGCTTAGTTTCAAATACTAAAAAGCGGCCTTGGGTTAAGCCCAGACCGCTCTTAGAATGTTCGTGCATTCGAAATTACACTAATACGCGTCTAGAAAATTCATATGAATTCATAGGCGGAATTTCGTTTACAATATTACGGAGAGACGACCGTCGTTCCGCCACCATTACTGCCGAATTGATAGCTTAGATTAAAGTCAACGGGCAGGGCACTCCGGAAATTCTGCATCCATGTGCCGATTTCGGCGATGTTTGACTGCGGGACATAAATGATATCACCGCGGCGAAGCTGCATATTATCATTATATTCCCGAATATTGAGCAGTCCGTTGCGAATGTTGACAGTCCGCATCATCATGCCGCCATTGGGTGCGCGTCGTAAAACGGCTACTTTGCGCGCTCTCGCTGTCGGACGCATACCCCCGGCCATCATAAGGGCTTCTAAGGCTCCGACGCGTCCTGGTAGTGTATACGTTCCAGGTTGACCGACCTGTCCTCCTACATAAATTTGCTCTGGTGAATAGGCTCGCGGCGTTACAGCCAGCGTAGGGTCCCGTAATTGCTTACCCAGTTCGGCGGATAATTCACCTTGAACTTGTTGGAATGTGCGCCCCGCCGCCATAATAGGTTTGCTCATAGGCATTACGACACGACCATCAGGTCCAACGGTCAAAGTACGAGATAGCTCAGGGGCGCTAGAGACGACAATATCAAGTTGGTCGCCTGGATGTAGTGTATATTGCGGCTCATAATTTACCCATTGCTGAAACATTCCCATACCCGGATGAGGGGCGGGGACTTGATAAGCAATATGTTTTTGGCCTCTCAGGCGAGCCATCACGCCACTATATTTTTTCGGGTGGTTAGCCTGATGATTATTAATGTATCGCGCCGGCATAGGGCCATTGTTAATGGCTGGGTTAACCATTGGGCCGGGAGAATAGACATTATGATTTATCATAGGCGCGTGATTCGGCATCGGTGCACCGTAGCGATTCTGTGCAAAAGCAGTCGAATCACCCAAGAGCGCGAGGGCTGAAACCCCCATAAACAGGGCGAAAATCGGGGATCTGATGTATTTGCTCATAAAAAGGGCCTCAGCACAGGTGTTTTTCGTCTTTTTTCAATAGTTAACAAGAATGGATAAGGAATTGTTAAATTTTGACCTGTCTTATGGTTAACAGAATTATTTTGAGGGTTGGATATGGCATTTTTAGGCCGAAATAAGAGCAGTACTACAGGGGGGCATAATTCTAGTATGTCTTCTGGTGGCTCCCCGACACACAGTGAAAGGCCTCGCGCCGCTGACCTAACTGTGGGGGATTACGCTAACGGCATGCCGAATATTCGTTTGGGCGAAATGCTCAAATCCTTCGGACGTCAACTTATATGGGTTGTCCCGCTCTTCCTTATTGGATCAGCGCTTGCATGGCACTTAACACGTGATTTTAAACGTACATACACAGGGGATGCTCGCATACTTGTTCAAATTGGTGATGAGTATGTCTATCAACCCATAAATGGGCAGCCTGGACAAGCGGGTATGACGATTACCGCCGATACGATTGCGCTCAATGAAGTTGGCATTATTAAAAATGATGAGATTATTGAGCAGGTCTTTGGCGAAATGACCTCTCCAACTAATCCTCTTGCAAAACGGTTTGATCCCTCAGGGATGAAAAAACTAAGAGAGGCTGGGAGCGATGAGAGTCTTCGCATGGAAGCTAAGGCTGAGATGTATCGTAAAATGGACAGATCTTTCATGGTCTCGCCGCGTCCTAAGTCTTCTATTATTGATTTGGCTTATAAACATGAAGATGGCGACGTTGCTGTCGCGACTTTGAATGCATTGATTTTGGCGTATCAATCTTATCGCCGGGAAATCTTCGTGGAGGGGGCTGCTGGGATCATAGGGGAAAGCCGTAAAGAGACAGAACTTCAATTAAATATGAATGAGCGTCAAATTGCGAATTTTCTTAAAAAGAACAATATTTCTGATTTTGACTCAGAACAAGGCGGCGTGCGCAAACGAACAGAGGAACTACGTGCTGCGCTAAATTTGTTAAGAGCTCAGATGTCTGAGACTGAAACCGCTTTGGCCACCGTAGAGGGACAATTGCGCCAAACGCCGAAAGAAATAAACCTCTATATAGATGATCGTGCTTCAGCCCGTATTTCACAAGCTGAGTTAGAACTTAAGCAACTCTTAGCTAAATATCTTCCTACAAGCAATCCAGTGCGTCAAAAGCAAACAGAACTCGCTGAGCTTAAATCCCTGCAAACGGCCAATGGTGGAAAAGCCTCAGGTGGACGCCGCGTGGGGCCAAATACTGTGTATCAAGCCTTGCTAACAAATCGTAATACGCTCCAAGCGACGGCTGATAGCTACCGTGAGAAAGAGTTTACGCTTCAGCGCCAACTAGACAGTGCTGATTTCAAAGTTCGCAAATTGACGTCGCTTAGCCCTGATTATGCAAGTTTATTACGTGAGCGCGAGTCTTTAAGTGCGCGCCTTAAAAATTATAATGCCAAGGAACAAGAAGCTTTGGTTAAGCAAAAGCAAGCAGAGGCAACCAATGAAAATGTAAAAGTCATTTCTTGGCCGAAATATCCTAATAAAGGGTCTAACACGCGTCTTTATGCTGCGGCAGGTGCAATCTTTGCTTGGGGGCTCACACTCCTTATGTTGGCCTTGCTCCGTGTCTTTCTTGACCCGCGGCTTTACGCAGCGCCTATCACGCGCCGAGCAACAGATGCTGCGCCTGATTATATTCCTGAGCCAGTTGCGCCTCAAGCCCCTGCATATGCCCCTGCAGCCGCGATTTACCAACCTGCCGCACGTGAACCTGCAGCTTATGACCCATATGGTCAAGTGAACGCAGGGTACGCTCCTGGGTATGGGGCTGGCGCAGAGGCTCATGCTGGACAAAATTATTCACAAGGAAATTATGCGGTCGACACCACGGCACAATATGGGGCTGGGCAAGACAGCTATGCGACTAATACAATGATGCAAAGCGGCGAGCCACAAGCGCATTACGCTCAGAATCCTTATCAGCCTTCAACAGCCCATGACCCAGCGCCATATACAGATGGGTCGGCAGCTGTAGACATGCATGTTAACCCTTATTTATCAGGGCAAAGCGCGGGTTCACTAGATCAAAACGGACAACCCTATCAAGCGCCTTATGATCCTAACGCGCCGCAAGGGTAGTTTGCGACCCAATGGTCTCACAAACTTATAGCCACGATAATCTGAGACAGCGCAATTATGCGCTGGGTTCACTTTTGCATGGTATAGAGAATGTCCTGTTTTTTTTCGTCATCCTCTTTTTTTCCGGCGCTATTATTGGACTGTTCTTTACGGATTTAAACGATTTAGAGCGCGATTTTACTATGGCGCGGCTTATGTGGTATCCCGTTTACGGTATTGTTTTGCTGCTTGGCTTTCGGTGCCTTCCTCAACTCACACGTGTCGCTATTTTCAGCCCTATTTTGATAATTTGTGTGATTGTCTGCGGAGTATCTATGCTATGGTCAATTGACCCTGGAGTCACTATACGCCGAGCTATTGCCTTATTGATGACGACATTATTTGGCTTAGTCCTAGCCGCAAGGTATGATTGGAACGGACTGGTGCAGAGACTAGCTATTGTCTTTGGGGCTTTGGCATTAGTTTCACTTTTCCACGGATTTATTGATCCTTCACGTGCTATCCACAATGAAATTCACCACGGTGCTTGGCGTGGCCCTTGGACCGAGAAAAATTATCTTGGCTCTCAAATGACACGCGGTCTTGTAGTGATAATGTGCGCCTTTGCTATGAAACCGTCACGAGGTTGGATTTGGGTTCCCTTGGGACTTTTATGTTTCGGTTTGGTTTTGCTCTCAACGTCCAAAACGGCACTTTTAGCTTCCCTTGCGGCTATAGGACTATTTATTGTCTTGCGAGTGTTCCGACGTTTTCCTGTCTTGCGTATTCCTGTCGCTTATTTGTTCTTAGCCGGAACCACGATAATCATAGGGCTTGTTTTAGTCGCGCCTGATATGATGCTTGAACTTATCGGTAAAGACAGGACTCTCACAGGTCGCACAGATATATGGGATGCTCTTCTGCGCTCTATTAAAGAAAAGCCTTATCTGGGCTTTGGCTACGGTGTTTATTGGATGGAGCAATTGGGCCCGTCTTATTATGTTCGCTTGCAGCTTCAATGGGGTATTCCAACAGCGCATAATGGCTGGATAGAAACATGGTTATCCGTCGGTGTTCTAGGGGTGGCTTTTTTCGCTCTGTACTATATTTGGACCCTTATTTTGGCTTTGCAGCGTATCCGGCGCGGCGGATCTGAAACTTATTTTGCAATTCTGATCGTTATTGTTTTTTTTGTGTTCTCATTATCAGAGAGCTCTATTCTTCAACAAAATGATTTAAGCTGGGTCATATTTGTCGCCGTTTCTGCAAAACTATTTGCTTTTGAGAAACCTTACTGGAGAGACAAGCTGCGTGAAAATTACTTCACACAGGATATACGTCGCGCAATTATAAAAAATTAAGCTACTCGGCCGGTGCAAGCGAAGTTTTCGGATGAGGCGGTTTTTGGTCTCGTTTAACAATGTGAGCGCCAAAGCGTTTGCGCAGAGCGATAAATGGCTTCTCTACGATGTAGAATGACACAGCAGAAATTGTAAAGCTGGCAATAGTGGTCACCAAAAGACTTAACGGACCGCGATCCATTGAGCGATGAACAAGGTCATAAACCGGAACATGCCAAAGATATAGCGCATAAGAAATTTGTCCAATCCAAGCTAACCATCTCCACTCAGCCATCGTCACAGCAAAATTTAGGGCTTTCAAATAATAGAAGTTTAAAACTAATACGAAGAGCGCAGCCCCTTGGAAGGTAAAGCGCAATGAAAAGCGGAACGCATCATCACGAATAAGGAAAGACGTTATGATGGTCAGTCCTGCTAGTGCCGTCGGAATCAGGCCCAATAACGGCTTAAAGGCTTTAAGATTGCCTTTTATATGTAACAGAATACTTAACAGACATCCCCAGGCTAAGCTGTCAAAACGGGCATCTGTCATCATGTAATTGTAATGGACATAAGGAAGATCTGTACCGAATATAATATAAGCTCGCCATAAGGGAACGATAGCGATAAAAATTGCCAGAATGATACCGGCTCGTTTCCAGTTTCTTTGACAGAGCAACATGAAGGCTGGAAAAAGTAGATAAAAATGCTCTTCAACAGCAAGAGACCATAGGTGCGTCCAAGGCATGAATGGCAGGCTATCTGATGTCGCGCGAACAAAGACTTGAAAAATATTTGTGAAGTAGAACACACCTGCTGTAAGCTCGATCGCTGTTGGCCCGCCTATCCCAGAGAGACCGTAAATCGCAACTGTGCCAAAAAGCATAAAGAGGAGGGCAGGATAGAGTCTTACAAAGCGGCGAAGATAGAAGTTTTTTAAACCAATGCCCTTTTTTTCAGACTCCGCCAATAAAAGCCGGGTAATTAAAAAACCTGAAATAAAGAAGAATACGGTTACGCCAAATCCACCGGGAACGATATGCTCAAACCCTAGATGGGCGGCCATGACGATCAATACGGCGATAGCCCGCAGGCCATCAAGACCTGGGATGTACCCGTATTTAGCCGTCTCCGAGAGGCGGTTATTATCTGTGGCTGTCATCCAATCGCGCATCACACACTAACTCCTGTCGTGGCGCTTGTGCCATAAAGCTTTTGTCTAAAGCTTCTCCACCAAAAAAACTTACCCAACGCTTGAGCTGTACGATTTTGGTAACGGATATATTTCGGGCGACACGTAATTTTCAAAAATGCAAATATCGGGCCATAAACACAAAATTGCATGACACCGATAACCATCCATTTGATAATTCCTAGTAAACCTGCAAGTCCTTCATCAGCTGCTGCTTGTGTTGGGCCTTGACCGAAGGCAAAATTCCGTTTCCACATATAAGTGGGAGTGGCTCTTGAGGCTGGGACAATTTCATAGCTTTCAGCCTTGATCGCCCAAGCTACTTTCGCACCGCGATGTTGCAGGTGATGAAAGAGCGCGTCATCCTCTCCGCCCGTTTCATTATGAACAGGATCAAAGGCAGGTGAAGGCATATCGCAAAGCGAAAGATCAAGTAGGCAGCCTCCTGTTCCTAAGCACTTAGTGATATAGCCTTCGGGGGCATTTGCGATACGCGAGAAAAATGGGGCCATATAAGGATTAAGGGGGTCGTCCTTGTTTGGCATAAGGGCGATGGCCGGGCCAAATGTTATGGCGGCTTTATACTTTAGAGAGGCTTTGACAAGCTCATCGAGCCATCCTGAAAGCGCGTCCATGTCATCATCTAAAAAGGCAATAAATCGTCCGCGGGCAACTTCAAGTGCCCCATTTCGGGCATTGGACACGCCAGGCTCGGGGACATGTTTGTAAATAACTTCGATATCTGAAGTCTTGGAAAATTCCTCAACAAAAGCTTTCGCGCTGGCAAGAGGGTCATTGTCGGCTACGACAATTTCGACAAGCCGATCGCCAGCATGTTGACCTCTAAGGCTTTTGAGTGCCGTGCGAATGCCATCGGGGCGCTTATAGGTTGGGACGACAATGGATACGCCTTCATTCCAGTTTGGATTATGTGACTTATTCATGGGACAACTCCATATGTTCAATAGCCTCAGCCATTGTAAGAACTTGCGCGCCAGATAATTTTACTGCTTTGATAACGCTCTGCATTTGCTCAGGTGTACAGCCATATTGGCTGGGGTTTTCGCGCACATCATGCGTGAATATTGGAAACCATCCCGGCTTACTTTTAATGCGCTCAATTTGCTTCATCAATTTTTCGAACTCCGCACCGGCATAGAGACGGTTAGCTCTGATCTGGTTCAAATCAATGTCTTCTGAACTTTCCCGACTGTTAATGCCACGTGAGCCTTTAAACTTGTTTGCCAAAGCTAATTTTACACCTGTCGTAGCTTGCCCATAGGGATAGGCGAAAGTCTGGCTAGGCGTTATATCACAGGCGTTTAAGGCGGCTTGATTGCGTTCAATATCTGCGATGAAATCTTTCAGGCTGTGCTGCGTCGCATCAATATGATTGAACGTATGGTCAGCGATCTCGTGACCGTTTTCATGGAGACTTTTCACATCATCGGCGTTCATATGTAAGCCAAGGTGATTTGTTGTCCCGCAAAGTCCCATGGCTATATAAACGGTTGAGCGCCAGTTTTCCTGCGCCAAAGGTTTGATAGCATTTTCAATGACAGATTTGGGACAGTCATCGAAGCTGAAACTTACAATAGGGCGTTCAAGCCTAGGCTTTAAAACGCGACGTGCCGTCAGAGGAACCATGCGGCGCTTCAGTTTTGCTCCAAGCGTCATATCAGGTTGATAGATCGCCATTACGCGAAAGCTTCCGCATAGTGACTTGCACGCCAAAGCTTGAGGGCAAAGAGACGTATTTTTATAGGCAGCACATTGAGCTTAACGGCCAATTTTAAAATCGGGCGCATCAATTTTTGTCCTGGCGCTTTGCGCAGTTTTTGGGATATCTTGAACAGGTTTAATGTCTTTGCGATATCCGGATGCTTTTGTGTAAAGCGCACATAATTTGGGCCGCTCGTTTTAAATCTTTGCAGCAGAGTGTTTGTGCTTTCCAGGCCTAGGTGCAGGGCAGGGATGTCGGCATGTATAAGGTCAAAGCGTTTCGCCACACGCGCGGCCCATTCACTGTCCTCCCAGCCCCATCCTGTAAAGCCGTCATCAAACCCTTCAGCCGTTAAAACCGATTTGCGCACACATAAATTCGACGAAGCCACAAATTGTGGACCTGCCGCTTGGCGCGCTGCGAGTGTAAGACAGTCAGAGACTTCTGAGAGAGCCCGATGAAGCTCTTGATCTGCAGTTTCCGCTTTCTCCGGCACGGTAAAGCCGCCAAAAATAACATCCGCCATATTGGCATTAATGAGTTCTACATAATCACTCAAGAAATGATGGGAAACTGGCCGCATATCGGCGTCGAGGAATAAAACCCAATCCGCTCTGGCATGTTCCTGCAAGGCATTTCGTGCTGCTGAGCGCCCTTTATTATTGTGGGCGATCATCAGATGTACTGAGCTATGTCCGGACTTTACAGCGGCGCAGACCTTTGCGTTTAAATCCGTGTCGCCAGTTCCATCATCATATATCAGGATTTCAACGTCTTTCTGTTCCGCTGTTTGCGAGAGCAATGCATGGAGCAGGGCGGTGGGGTCATCCCTATAATAAGGAATGAGAACCGAGAGTTTTGGCTTTTTACGGCTTTGCTTAAGGCTTTTTATATGTGTTATATCGTTTTGTGACATATTTGCGCTCATGATGTTACAGCCTTTAGGCGCCGTTTTTTGACAAGACCCTTTATAAAGCTGCGTGAATTTGCAGCATTGATGGCCATACAAACGATTGCGTAAACGCTGGCACCAATAGCCGCTTTGATAATGAGTACGATGACATCTGGCAGATGGCTAAGGTCTGGCAGCGCCAAAACACTTGCGGCCATACAGACACAACCAAACCCAATCTCTAGTGTCGCGCGCGCAGGAATAGGCAGCGGATAGAACCGGCGACCTACGATAATCGCCAAGACAAAACCTAAGGCATAAGAAATGACGGTCGCATAAACTGCGCCCATTAGCCCATATAGGGGGATAAGCCAAATATTTAGCCCGATGTTAAGTACAACAGGCGGAACCATAGCCCACATGAACATAGTGGTTTTGCCAGAAAGCATAAAGGCCCGCTGCGCATAGTAGCTTATGAGACCGTTTAACACACCCGCGAAGGCAATAAGCGGCATGATTGTCACGGCTTCAGCGCGTACGCTTTCACCTAGAATGAAACCGAATTCTTTTGAGACCAAAGCAATGCCTGTTGCGGCCGGCATTGCAATCCAGAGCAAGGACGCGCCATAATCCTTCATAATTTTCTTTGAGCCTTCGACACCTTCTTGTTCCATCAAGGTCACGGCTATGGGGGTTACGGCCATGGAGATCCATACAAAGAGTATTTCCAATGATCGGTTAGCCAGGTTGTATCCAGCGTTGTACTGCCCCGCTGCGGCTTCGCCCATCATGCCAGCAATTAGGTACATATCGGCTGAATTAAGCGCGTAGGCTAGAAGTAAGGAAATACAAATCGGCATGCCATAACGGAAATACATTTTAGCTTTTACAGGTTCAGATGTACCGCCTTTCATTTGCTTGAGCATGAATGGCAAATCGATAGCCAGTGTAACAAGCAGAGCAACAATAATGCCTATGAAGGGGGCGACTTCGCGTAGGGGCGTCGTTAAAATTAGAACAATACCGATCGTGAAACTCATCAACATCTGTGTTGAATATGTGAAGCTGTAGCGCTTGATTCGATGGGCTGCTCTGTGAGCCTCCATCCCAAGATTAAAGAATATTTGAATTGTTGTGGAGGCGAGGGTTGCCACTAAGAGCGTTTTCATAAGTTGAGATAATGGTAGGGCCCAAAGCACAACCATCATGATAGCAAAACCTGCAGCTCCCCATGCGGCTGCGTAGGCATAAAGTGTTTTAAGATGAGAACTTACATCACCTTCGCGCTCTGCACGCGCTTGGAAACGTGCCATTGCCGCTTCAAGCCATGTAAAGAGTCCCATATGGGCGAACTGCATTGTAATCATAGCAAGCGCATAGCGCCCAAACTCTTCGCTATTAAGCAAGCGTGTCAGAACAACAATCGTGCCAAAGCTGGCGATTATATTCGCCAGGTTAACAGGAATATAGGCCAGCATGGAGCGGCCCATCATGAGTTAAATTCCCAATGATATGATGATCTTAAGCTCATTATCGAATGTTCTCGCTATCGCCTAAAAGAACGGGAAGAGTCTTAAGCATGATATAAAGATCAAAGAATGCATTGCTGCGTTCTATATACTCGACATCCAATTCAACGCGTCGAGCCACATCATCGCCATCATGCAAAGGACCGCGTGATCCGTTGATCTGAGCCCAGCCTGTCATTCCTGGTTTGACGGCATGACGATGCGCGTATTCTGCGACAAGTTCCATTGAGTCTTTACCGGCTGTGCGCATACCGACTGCATGTGGACGAGGACCGACAAGCGACATATCGCCTTTAATAACATTGAGAAGTTGCGGTAATTCATCAATCGATGTTTTGCGAATAAAACGTCCGATTTTTGTCACGCGGGCATCACCCGCAACAGTTTGTTGCGCCGCTTTAAGATCAGCTTGGTCATTGCGCATAGAGCGGAATTTATAAACGTTGAACACTCGGTTATTAAAACCATGGCGCGGTTGTTTAAACAGAACAGGACCTGGACTGTCTTTCTTAATTAATAGCGCGACTATTAGCAAGATGGGCGAGAGGCCGATAATGGCTAACGTGCCAATGCTGATGTCCATGAGGCGTTTGATAGCCGTGTGTGCGCCGCCTTTTGGGTTGCCGGTAACATCTCGCATGCCGACCTCTGCAATCTGCGTCAGGCGTTGTTTGACATGATCAAGGTTTTCAAACTCATCAATAACAAAAGCGATGCGGTTTGGTAAAAGTTTGACTTGCTCTAAAAAGGCTTGCTTTCGGCTTTCAGCCATTCCAGGCAGAGTCACAACGATGCGGCTGACGTAAGGGAGCTTGTCCCACTTCAGAAGATCGTCTATTTTACCTATAACGGGAACGCCGTGAATGTTGTGCGGCGCGCGCGCGAGGCGCTCATCAAAGATGGCGAGTATGTTCAATTCGCGTGTTTTTGCGTTCTCTTCGATCAATCGTCTTGCAGACTCTGTTGCGCCTAACATAACAATTGTAGGTGCCAGCGCGCCGCGTAAATGAAGACGTTTAATATGTGTATGGTAAAGACCGTGTAGAACGAATAAAGCTGCCGTGGCGCCGAGACCAGCTTTAGCCAAAGTATCTGGTAAGAACGTGTCCGGCTTTATAATCAAAGCGACGGTAAGCCAAAGTCCTAAGGCTCCAAAGGCGGCAATCATGACAGTTCGCATGTGTTGACCCAACGTTTCAGCTGCTGCAAAACGGTGAGCGCGATTAGCGAATAACATTGTAATGAAAATAGCACTGCCTAAAATGGCTGCTGCTACCGGCGCGATGACGCCGCGATCATTTATACCGACATAGCCATTCCAAACACCCAATACGATAATGGCTGTGATCCAAAAAATATCGGATGTGCGCAAAGCAAATCGCAGGGCGCTCATACTCGTTTGTTTTTGCGGAACTTGAATATCAGCCGTCGTTTTGCGTGTTCTCCGACGATCTTTTTTAATACGTTTTTGATTAGGACGAATTTTTTGCGCAAAACTATCCAAAGGTAGTTCACGGCGCTGCCCAGAGCCGCGCTTTTCGTCGTTCTCTCGTGCCACCTTTAAAAGGGCGTTTTCCGCTCCAAGCAAAGGTTCGGAGAGTTTTTTATTATTTTTTGGCATTTTCCCACCTTATTATTAGTCACGAACTTATGCTAAATGCACAAAGATCTCGTAAACATCGGTAAAAAAAAAGATGCTCATACTGTGCCAGAATAGTCCAGATTGGTTCAGAGCAGGGCAATGAGGAAAACTTATGGTTAATATATGGTAAAATTCAGTCTCATATCAATGAACGCAGAAATGAATAAGACTCTTGGTGTAGAAAGTTATAGTTTGATTATCTCTGTGACATGCGTTTCTGTACCGCGTTTGCACATATTTCGAAAGTTCTGTCCCAATAAGTGTCAAAACATTGAAATAGTTTAGGGGGTCAGTTTCCTTAAAAGTCTTTTTTATATTTTAGCGAGATGGCTTGGTCGTTATCGGCCTGTAACCGTGAGCGCAGTGAAAGATTCTTACGAATTTCCCATTCGATGATAGCCCCAGTTTGATCCTGCCCCGCGCCTGAGAAGACCTGCAAATAGACGTTCTTAGCCAGATAACGCCCGCCCGTGATTTGGGCGGTGCCATCCTCGGAAAATCCAACGCTTAGTTGTCCTATGCCAAAGGCATCACGTAAACCACCTAGAAGATCAAACCCGGCTCCTGACCCTGAGAATTGCGCCAGAGCACCAGCTAATTGGGCGGCTTCAATAGTCGAGAGCTCTGTCGCAGAGCGGCCAAAGAGCAAAACAGACAATATTTCATCTTGAGGGCGTTCAGGCGTGCTTGTTAGCTCAATATCTGGGTCTTCAATCGTGCCCTCTATTTTGACTTGCGCTGTGATGTCAGTCGTTTCTGTTTCTGCCAAGAGTGACAAGGTAGCCTTTGATAACGGTCCATTAAAGTTGATTGAGCCTTCACTAAATTCCAATGTCTTACCTGCAAGTTTGTAGCCTCCGCGAACAACTTTGGCTTCACCTTTGAACAAAGGCTCTGTTACAGTTCCGGTAATGTCGATATCAGCGGAAAGCTCAACGTCCAGACCTCGGCTACGCACATAAATTTTACGTGGTGCCGTAACATTCAAATTAAGTGCGATGGGAAGAGCCGTCTCTTGAAATGCTACGGGCTGTATGTCCTCGGGGCGATTGATTTCATCAACTTCAATTTCAATGACACTGGTACTGCCTGCCACGAATTGAGTAATTTCTACTTCATTCAGTTTGACAGCCCCAGTCAGTTCAGCATCTTCCTTTCGGCTCACATAGGTTAACTTGCCGCTAACAATTCCTTGAATATCACGACGGTCAAGCGCGCGGAACGTCTTGGCTTCAATATTTAAGGATCCTAGGGGACGACCGAGTTCACCCAGAGTAAATTCACCGTCACCCTTTAAGGTGCCTTTATCAGAATCTTCAACATAGAGGTCCGAGACGGACAGGCGGTCATTTCGAAAACGCGTTGTAAAGCGTCCATTTCGGATACGGGTGCCAAGCTCTGGTGCTTCGAATCTAATGCTTTGTCCAGAAGCTTCTCCGTCGATGCGTGGGGCGCTCGCCGTGCCGGAAAGCTTCAAGCTCGCGTTGATTGTTCCGCCTAATTCAGCATCGCTTGGGGTAACAAGCCCAAGCACGGAGGCCGCAGCGCCGGATGAGGTGAACTCTCCTGACAGCGGCACGCTGTCTTCCAGTCTTAAACCCATCAAATTGGTAGCGCCGTTCAGCCCAAATTGGACAGAGCCGTTCGCTGTAAATCCATTTGAGGACTGACCGTCCAGCTGAAGATCAGCGCGGCGCCCATCCAGCGAGAGTGAAGCCGTGGCATCAATGCCGCTCTCGCGTTTCATGTCAAAGCCTCGCCAATCTTTTAGTATTACATCACCGCCGCCGGATACAGATGTGCCATCAGCTTTCATATTTATATCAACCCCAACTCTGCCGCGTGTATCCGCAAGGTTGCCTGGCATTGGTATTAAAGTAATAGGTAAATTTTCGGCTTTAAGTTCAAAGCTTTCTGCGTTTGTTTTGCGCTTATAAGATAAATTAACAGGCTGATCAGCAACTATAAGCGGGGCCCCCAATTTTAACGCGCCATTCTCATAAGCTAATGCAACAGGCGCAGAGGCGGCTAAAGAAATATCTCCATATTTACCTTCAGGATTAAGCTCTAATTTATAGATGTCTTCTGAACTACGGTTCATCGCAAAGGGTGTGTTGAGCTCAAACCCTCGGCTTAATAATGATACATTGCGGCGACCCTTTGTTTCAAATTGTCCAGATAACTGCGCTAAGGTGCCATCAGCCTTAGCTTCAATTTTATCAATTTCATATTCACCAAAGGCCACACTCTGAGCTGCAACATTCAGGCTGATCCCTTGCTCAGTGCCTGATGGCATGAGCTCTACAGAGGCACGCGCAAAGCGCTCGCCTTGTTGCGGCAAATCTAAATCCAAATTGCCTGTCACAAGATTTGACTCGGCCAGGTTTAGCTTTCCGTTTGCTGTGAGGTCTCCAAGCTTCAGTATCAGATCGTCTGCAATATAGACCCCGGGACGTGAGGCAAATTGTGTTGATAAAACCAAATCACCATAATTTGTTTCGGCTTCAAACTGAACTGGGCCTTTGGGGGCCACTAATATGTCACGAACTTCGACTCGCAGACGAGGCGAGGTCAGGGTTTGGCCACTAATTGCAACTTGGCTTGAACTGGCTTCCAGCCGCAAATCCGGATCATCACGCGCGCCTGAGAGTTTAAAACTCATTTCACTTTGCTCGCCAAGTGTAAATGTTTGATAGGTGAGGGCGGAGCTTAGCAAAGCTTCGCCTGCAATATCATATGTCTCCGTGACACGCCCCTCTATCGCAGCACGAATGTTAGTGCCGTTTATGCGCGCTTCCGATATTTCAACGCCGCCGCTGATAGGCGACATGCGTGTTTGAAATGTAAGCTTCTCGCCGATAATTTCTCCAAAAGGCGCTAACATTGCATCCTTTGGTGTAAACGCCCCATCAGCACTTAGAGCCGGGGCAGAGTCTGCCGTTTGAGCGACATTATAATCGACAGTTAAAGCGCCTGCAGGCACAGCACCTTTAGCTAAAATGGCTGTCGTCGTTTGTCCTGTCAGGTTATAGGCAAGGGGCTCTAACGTAATTACGCCATTAGTTGTAACGGACGTTTGTCCCGTGACGACTTTGGTCGATTTAAGATTAATTTTGCGCGTATTGGTATTTATCTGCCCTTTGGATAAGATTTGCGCTGCGTCACCAATCTCAATCGGCAACTCTTGAATATCCGTGAGACCTGAAAGCTTCAAATCACCGCTGTAATTGTAGAGGTCTTCGCCTGTTTGCCGCAATGATAGAGGGCCTGTGATGTTCGCCGCCCCGCCATAGGGCGAAATAAGAGAATCCACATCAATACGACCATTAAAACCAAGTCTATTCGTATTTGAGACTGTTCCGGAGATGACCGCTTTCCCGGCACCATATCCTTCGGGTAGCTCAGCCAGGTCAGAGATATTCGCCGCATTAGCCGTAAACTTAAGGACTGCAGGGATAAAGCCTTCTGGAGGAAATGTTCCGGATGCATCCAGTGTCAGTTTTGGTGCTTTCAGGTTCAGACGAAAGGGGGCATTAGCAATTCGGTTGTCCCCAAGCCCCAAATCTGCGGATGCGTTTAAGGATAGATTATTACCTACGCGTTGTCCGATAGATTGAAGCATCTCCCACCGCTCAATATTGATATCCGCGTTAACGCTCGCCTGCTCTGCAGTCCAAAGTATATCGCCTTTGGCGACATCCATGTCATTGAACGTTAAATTGAAATTACCTTGACCCTCTCGGGGTGTGCCTTTCATTGTACCTGACCCTAAGATTGGGTCAGTATTAGGCGCATGTAGAAGCTGAGATAGCGGCCCGCCGGCTATCCCGCGGACAGAAAATTCGCCATCAATAGTGCCTGCTTTGTTTTGCTGAAAGTCAAGCGTAAGTGAATCTCCCGCTGCATCTACACGCGTGGCGTCAAGCTTGGCTGAAATTTCGCCGCCGGATGTCGAGGCACCGCCTATAATTTTAAAGTCCGCTCTTTGTCCGATAAGGTCTTCATAAAGAGATAGCCGTGAGATTTGAAAGTCTTCCGCCGATATAGAGTAAGGCTTGCCAGTATAGGGTTCAGTGGTCATCAGAACAGGTCGGCGTAACGCCTCAATGGTATCAATATTAAGGCTATCAATTTTTAAATGATAACTCAAAAGGGCCATTGGAGACCATACCATATCCATATTTGAAATTGATAACCATACACCGTCTTCGTCTTTGAGCTCAAACTTTTCGATTGAAACATCAGACAGTGGGTCGCCTGAGAGGCCGGATAGCTGAACGGACTTTATCGGGCCAAAGCTGCGGCTATTGACTTGCCGTTCAATGAAACGTGCGCCTGGTTCGGTAGTGATGAACACCCGCAATGCTATAATGGCCAAAATGATGACAAGAATTAGGGCCAGAAGGAATAGCGCAATACGAAGTCCCCAGCGCGGTTTTTTCTTTGTCGTTGTGGGTTTAATTTCAGCCATTAAAAGGCCTGCCCGATACTGAGGTAAATTTGAAACGGATTGTCACTGTCGCGCTTGTTGATAGGTATAGCGATATCTGCGCGAATTGGCGCAAATGTAGTATAATAACGCAAGCCGACACCGGCACCGTAGCGAATGTCGGAATAGTCGGGTAAATCGCTTGACGATACGCTTCCGGCATCGACAAAAGCAGCAAAACCAAAAGGGCTTTCGCCGTGATAGCGCAATTCTGCGCTGGCTTCTGAAATAGACCGCCCCCCAATAGGGTCACCATCGGTATCAAGAGGCGAAATGCTCTGAAACCCAAATCCGCGAACGGAACCGCCGCCGCCGGCATAAAAACGCCGGTTGAGGGGAACTGTGGATTGATCAGCGCCAAAAATTGTCCCGATTTGAAGCCGCCCGGCCGCGACTAAACTTTTGGAGACGCGTTGATAGGCGCTCCCACTGATTTCAGCTGTCGTGTAATACCCATCCTCGTTCCCAAAATTATAAGTGGGTATAATTTCAACCCCTAAAAAAAAGCCCTTAACTGGGTCCAGGATGGAATCGCGGGCGTCGTAATCTGCGTTGAGTAAGCCATCAACTAGATATGACCGAACGTCTACGTCGTCTTCCTTAAATTGAGAGGCTTCCAAACCTAGACCTGCGGAGACCTTAAATTTTGACGATATTTTCTGTGTCACGAGCGCGGACGTAGATATGCGTTCTCCGGTAAAGGCGTCCGTATCCTCGCGTGATATAATGCCCGCAATATCGAGCTCGCGGTCAACCCGCCACGCAAACGGAATATTATAGTCTGCGCCTACACTGATTTGGTTGGTCTTAAGTGTTGAGGATAGCGTTAGTGTTTGTGCGTAACCAATGTAGTTTCGCCGTTCATATGTTAAATTAACGCCGCTACCATCCGTTGTGGAATAGCCAATTTCTCCGCTGACAGTATTGATCGCGCCTTGCTCGACATTAAGCAAGATATTGCGTGTTACAGTTCCATCACTATTCGTTATTATTTGATCTTCTAGAACTGCTGTCGCGCCATCAAATACACCTGTACTTGTCACTCGAGACGCTAATTTATTTAATTTACGATCATCAAAGACATCGCCTTCTTTGAATGGCGCAATCATGCGTGGCCAGCTCTTTACTATATTAGCTGTTCCTGTCTGTTTTATTTCGCCAAAGTGTGTTTTCGAACCTGCAAAAATAACGAATTTGACCTGCATGGTTTTCGTAACATGATTGACAATCGGTTTGCTGGGGCGAGCCACTGCTTCGGGGTAACCATTTGCCCGCAAATAATTCACAGCCCGAAGTTCAGCGGCAACGACTTGAGCGGCAATCGCAGGCGTGCCGGAAGAGAGTTTAACCTCACTAAAAACGGCCTTATCAACATCAGGAATTTCGCCGTCATAGCTCAAACTGATATCTGAGAATTCGAAAATAGGTCCGGTCTTGATAACCAAAACAGGTTCAGGCGCTTTGCGTTTTGCCTCGTCATCACCAGATATAAATTCGTCAATGCGAGCTTTGACTGTACCGCCGTAATAGCCCTGAGATCTCAGAACTGATATGGCTTGTTCAGCTGCTTTTTCTGCGCGGCGGCGTGACTGCGCTAAAGATCGTGGTTGATCCTCAGCTTCGCCTATTACGCTTTGCATCAATTCGCGCAAACTCTCAGGCATATCGCCTTCAAATTTAGCCATAGGTACATCTGCCGCTGCAAGGGTCGGTATTAGGCCCAAGGCCAAAGCGCTGATTACGCTGAAAAATACTCTTCTCAAAATCACGATAAAGCCAGGGAGGTTGCTGAAGCTACGCACTAATATCTATTACGCAAGATTTTACTGCGATAGCAACAGTAAGTCACATAACATGTTTAGAAAAGTCTTGATGATGTCGATATTTTAAGTTGGGACTTTTTCTCAGGTCAAATATTATGCCGAAGAGGGTTTATATAGATGCAAAAATTTCTTCGTACCCGTGGCAGAGTATTTACGAAGGACATCTCCTATATTGGCCCCGCTTTTTAATTCCTGTAACAAATTGCCTTCTAAAGGCCCCCGTATAAGGTTGAAGTAGTCCCAAGCCGCTTCATTTATGTTAGTCACAATAACATGTCCTAAGGCTGAGATTTGCTCGAAATAGTCCTCAATGAACGAAATGATCGGCGCTAGAGACTCGTTATAATACATTTGACCTATGCCAGGCATATTGCTGGATTGGAAAAGCACAAGACGCTGCAAGGCAAGAACGTCTGGGCGGGTTCTGTGTTCAAGTATTTGGTAACCTATATTCTCCAGAAACTCCTCAACCGGGGTCTTATAACAAACCTTTAAAGAAAGACGCGAGAACTCTTTACAAGCATGTGAAATAGCGACGTCAAACACGTCTTGTTTTGAGGCGTAGCGATTGTAAATTGTACGCTTTGAAACATTAGCCCGCATCGCAATGTCGTCCATGCTGGCATTGTCAAACCCGCTTTCCATAAAAACGCGACTAGCCGCCATGACAATATTTCGTTCCTTGGAGTCACGGTAAGTTTGGTGGAATTTTTCGGGGTAGATAACTTCTTGCGAATTTACATATGCCATATTTTCCTAGTTTCCCAAAACCTACGTTATCGTAGTGTCATTATTAGTTCGTAGATCAGCGATACGATAACTTCGTTGAAATTACAAGAATATCACTGAATAAAGTTTACTTCTAAGCCTTGTAATCTGTGATAGAAGCGATTTACTTGTATTTCTCTTTTTAAAGAGAGTACTAAGCGCTCGGTTGTGGGGCATAATTTTCTTATTGTGGGCAAAATGACGGATATTTTCGAAATTGACAATATGAGCCAACCACTGGCTCGCATGAAGATTCGCAAAGCGAATATTACGAAGCTTCTGAAGGATAATGCTTGGCTTTTCCCTTTCGATATTTTAGTGATTATCTTTCTGGCGCAAACAATGCTGCCTGTTTGGGCCGCAATAGTCTTGGCTTTGATAAATTTTGGCACATGGTACTGTTACTATAAAATACCGGAATATTTACGCACAGTGTCGGGCAGTGCAGGGCAAAGCATTATCATACCAGGACACATTATTGCGCATTTTGCACAATTTGTATCCTCATGTGGTATTCACCATCGCGCCCATTACGGCTTGATGTTGGCTATGATGGCTGGCTTTCATGCCATGATGGCGGGACAGTTATGGGGCACGCCCATCGGTCATCATGCATCAATGGCAGTCGCTTACGTGGCCCTTTTTCTTTTAATTATCGTCGATCTTCATATGCTGTGGCGCAGCGTGAGGGCTATGCAAGAGCTTCGCGCTGATAAATTGCGCGAAGTCGCGGAATATACTGAAGAATTGGAACGCTCGAATGAGGATCTTGAACAATTTGCCTACATTGCGTCACATGACTTACGCGCGCCACTTCGGGCCATGCATAATCTTGTTGGATGGATTGAGGAAGATGTCGGTAGGAATACGACTAAAGCGACCAAAGATAATCTTTTTTTACTCAAGCAGCGAATTAACCGACTTGATAACCTTCTAAATGACTTGCTTCAATATTCGCGTATTGGACGAAAGGAAACGACGGAAGAAACCATTGACCTACATGCCTTAGCTAGAGATATCTTTAATGACGCCAATCCAGAGAATAAACACAAGCTCAACCTTGTGGGTGAGCCCGTCGTGATTGAGGATTACAAAGCGATTTACGACATGTTGCTGGGCAACCTCCTCATCAATGCGATAAAGCATAATGATAAGCCTGAAGCCGAAGTTTGGGTGAATTTTGACATTCAGGGCAAAAATGTTGCGATTTCTGTTGAGGATGATGGCCCCGGTATTGAGCCTAAATATCGTGAAAAAGTATTCAATGTCTTCACGACATTGTCTCGGCGTGACGAAAAAGAAGCGTCTGGTATGGGATTGGCCATTGTGAAGAAAATATCTTCGCATAAGAAAGGCAAAGTAACGGTTTCAGATAGCGAAAAGGGCGGCGCGAAATTTGAAATCGTACTTCCGGTTATGAATTAAAGAGAAAATTGATGAGCGATATTGAAAACATTCACTTCTTAATTGTTGATGATGATGACGTTGATGTCATGGCGATTAAGCGTGTTCTCATCAATGTCGATAAGGATATTGCTTTCTCTGTCGCTCATAATGGCGAAGAGGCTTTGGCTTTCATGCAAGATAATATTTTGGACACAAATGATCACAAGCAATTAGTTGTTTTGTTGGATTTAAATATGCCGCGAATGACTGGGCATGAGTTCTTAGATGTTATCAGATCTGACCCAAACCTCAAAAGCACGATTGTATTCGTTCTAACAACGTCTCATGATAGCAGAGATATGCAAAAAAGCTACGAGCATTATGTTTCCGGCTATATTCCCAAGGATAGGTTGAATGCGGACAATTTTCGAGGTTTGTTAGAAAATTATCTCTCTTTAGTCGCTTTACCGGGCACAAAAATCTAATTAAAAAACCTGTTTGCACAACACAGTGTAGTCCCAAAACTACACTGTGCATTTCAAAAACGGATCTGTGAAAAACCAAAACTACACCGTGCAGGATACGTCCTTGAGTCTCGACGCCCCTTTCCCTTATCGCCGAAGTCATCAACAGGCTACGTGATAAAAATAATAAACAACGTGTGGCCCAAAGTTAAGGGAACACAATGTTTAAATCCAACACCAGACGTTTAATGATCACTCTCATGTCAGCGGCTTCTATATTGCCTGGCATGGCTTATGCGGCCGAAATCGGCGTTAGCCTTACCGACGCGATGAACGCAGCCACACCATCAGAAAAGTTAGAAGTCATCGTTAGCTTTAACGGCGATAGCGGTCCGACAGGGGCACAACTTGCTGAGCTTGATGTTTTGGGCTTAACGGGAGTTCACTTCCAAGAATTACCAATCGCTGCCGTAATGGCTACTCCAGAGCAGATCCTTTCATTAGACGCTATGGAGGATGTTCGCTCATTATGGTTGAACGAAGAATTGGCCTATGACAACGATCTAGAAACATCCATTATGGGCGTTGACCGCCTTCGTGCTGACAGCAATATGCGCTCAGCCATGGGCCTTCCTTATTCAGGCAAGGGTGTGGGCGTCATGATCAACGATTCAGGTGTGGATGGGCAACACCCTGATCTACAACACAATGTAAAACAGAATGTCGCCGCGCAATTTAATCTAAATAGCTATCAAGAGCTTTTACCTGTCACATGGATTGAAAATATCCCTGACACTGATATCGCAGGCGGTCACGGCTCTCACGTTGCTGGTATCGTTGCAGGCACGGGCGCAGCCTCAGGCGGTATCCAAGAAGGCGCGGCACCCGGTGTCGATCTTATAGGCTACGGATCAGGAGCCGGGTTGTTCTTGCTCGATACAATCGGCGCTTTTGACTATGCGCTCGTCAACCAAATCCGTTACAACATCCGCGTAGTTGCCAACTCATTTGGTAGCACGAGCGATACAGGGACTGATTTTAACGCAGAAGACCCTACTAATATAGCAACTAAAAAACTCGCAGATCGCGGCGTTATCGTTGTGATTTCAGCTGGTAATTCAGGCTCAGGCGAAGGCACTATTACAGGTAACTTCAAAAAAGCGCCGTGGATTATCACTGTCGGTGCGGGTGATAACTCAGGTAACTTGGCAGACTTCTCATCTCGCGGGCGCCGCGATGTAGGCGGAACTGTTGTTGTTGACGGGGAAACATTACAGTGGGTCGATCAACCCACACTTGTCGCGCCTGGTGTTGACGTGATTTCGGTAAAATCAAAAAGCGACCCACTTGCTTATGCCGACGTAGACCCTACCCAAGGCGGAGAGACACTATATTATACAACGAAAAGCGGAACCTCGATGGCATCTCCAAATGTCTCAGGAACTGTTGCCTTAATGCTAGAGGCCAATCCGAATATGTCTTGGCGCGAAGTTAAGTCCATCCTCCAAGAAACGGCGACAAACATGCCGGGTCGTGACGAATGGGAAGTTGGCGCGGGATATGTGAATACATATGCCGCCGTCTCAATGGCCTCTGACATCCGGACAGATTTTGGTGATACGCAGACCATCAATCGTGGCTTTAACGCGGAACTCTTTGAATCTCGTGTCGATGGTCCTGATTTTGAACTTGCTCATAATCCTGTAGGCGAGAAGCAAATCGAAACTTTTATAGTGGCTGCAGGCCTCTCAACAGTCAGCGCAAGTGCTAATGTCGGTGATAATGCTGTCGCGATTGTGCTTAAAGACCCTGATGGCAACCGTTATGGTTCTTCTATCTCTCTTCCAGTCTTAGGCCAAAACATTGCCGTTACAGCTCCGGCTATTCCCGGGACTTGGACGATTGAGCTTGGCGGCATCGGGTCTGTCTCAGGCGTGGCTCTTGACCCGCTTGGCGTCACCAATGGATATGCAGTCCCTGTCGTAACGGCTGATGTTGGTATCAATTTCTTCCGCGTAGATGGCTTTACGGGTCTGGATGATATTGCCAACCACCCCGCAAAAGCCTTCATCGAAAAAGGTGTTGCAGAGCGTCTTCTTGATGCTCAGCCTACGGGATATAATCCAGATGCGCTCCTAACACGCGGCGAGTTAGCTGATTACCTGACACTTGGCGGAAATATCCGTCAGTTCCGTGCTACGGACGGAAGCTCAGCTTTTGTTGATACGCAAGCAGGGTTGCAAAACGCCTCTGCAGAGGCTGTCACGGCTCGTGGTGCCGCCCAGCGAGATTTACGCCAAAATCAAGACGGTGTTATGCAGGGTAACAATGGTCAGTTTAACCCGCTCGGTTCAGTTAGCCGTCAAGACCTAGCTTATACGCTTATCCAAAGCCTAGGTATGGAAGCTGAAGCTGAAGCAGCTCGCGCCGCTCTCGAGGGTGAAGCTATTACTGTTTCTAACGGTGACGGGCGTGTCGCACTGACCGATGATGCAGATATCGACGCTGATATGCGCGGATATGTTCAGCTTGCACTAGACTTACAGTTGATGCGCGCAAGCTTTTCATTAAGCCAAGGGCCATTTGATATAACACCCACATTATCCGCGGCTTTTGACGCGAATAAAAATGTTGACCGCGGAACATTCGCCTTCAACGCCGTGAACCTACTCGACCGCTTAAATCAAGTCTCAGAATAGACTCTCACGCCTCCGGCCTGTTGCCCTAATTATCAACGGGCCGGACTTCCTATCAGGCGTCGTTAGAAACGCTGAATTTTAATTACACTAAAACTCTAAAATCCCGGGAGGATATTATGACACTCACTAAACGCATGGCACTTGGCTTCTCACTGGCCAGTCTCTTAACAGCCTTTGGCGGCACCGCAGCTTTTGCCCAAGCCACACTCGGCCCTGACCTGACAGAAAAGATGGAAACAGCAGCACCAGCAGAACTTCTTGAAGTCATTGTAAGTTTTGAAGGCGATGATGCTCTGAACACAACTGAAGTTTCAGCTCTTACAGATCTTGGATTGACTGGCATGTTTTTTCAAGAACTCCCAATGGCCGGTATTTTAGCGCCTGCTGAATTAGTTGATGATATTGCCGCAATTGAGGGTGTTCGGTCAATTTACCTAAACACTCCCGTTGAATTCTCGAATGCGGATGGCCGCGCTTTGACAGGTGTTGACCGTCTGCAGGCTGACCCTAATCTACGCAACGCTATGGGTTTGCCTTATACAGGCAAAGGCATTGGTATCCTCATAAATGACAGCGGCATTGACGCCACGCATCCTGACCTCTCATTTGGTGATAAGACGGTTCAAAATGCTTTGGGCACGACAAATTTACGCGCCTATAGCGATCTCGGCCCCATTACTTATGTTGAGGATGTATTCGATACTGATATCGGAAGCGGACACGGAACACACGTTGCTGCAACAGCCGGCGGCACTGGTGCTGCATCGGGCGGCAGAGAAGCAGGCGTAGCTCAAGGCGCTGACATCATTGGTTACGGCTCTGGCGGCGTTGTCCTCGTGCTCGATACATTGGGCGGCCTCGACTATGCCCTCGTCAACCAAGTGCGTTACAACATTCGCGTCGTAAATAATTCTTGGGGCCAAGGCGGCACAACAGCGCCGTTTGATCCAGATAACCCGACTAGCATTGCCACCAAGAAGATGGCGGATCGCGGCATCATCAATGTTTTCGCAGCAGGTAATGATGGATCAGGAGAGGGCACAATCGGCGGCACAATGCACAAAGCCCCTTGGGTTGTCACAGTTGGTGCTGGCGTCAAAGACGGCACATTGGTTGATTTCTCATCTCGCGGCGTCAAAGGCGGCGGCGGCACTGTCGAAGTCGATGGCATCGAATATGATTGGGTTGACCGTCCGAATGTTGTTGGCCCGGGTGTTGATATCGTATCAGCCCTCGCCAATACAGGCACACTGGTTTATTTAAGTCTTCAGGACACGGATTATGGCCTGTCTTCAGGGACGTCCATGGCAGCCCCGCATGTTGCCGGTGTTGTCGCCTTGATGCTCGAAGCTAACCCGTTTTTGACGTGGCAAGAAGTCATTCAAATTTTGGAAGATACAGCTACTAATATGCATGGCCGTGAAGATTGGGAAGTTGGTGCAGGATATGTGAATACCTACGCTGCTGTTGCAACAGCCGCAGGCCTGCGCGATGACTTTGGTTCAACGCAGACTCTAAACCGTGATTTCAATGCGAAGCTGCAACAAACGCGTATTGGCGGCCCATCTTTCACTCTGACCTTTAATCCTTTGCTCAAACAAGACGTTCGTAGTTTTGAAGTTGATGCGAGCCTCTCCACGGTTGTCGCGAGTGCGACGGTAGGCACAAATACGACCGCCATTGTATTGCGTGACCCAGACGGAAATCGTTACGGTTCAGGTATCTCACTTCCTGTGCTTGGGGAAAGTATAGCGGTCTCAGCGCCCGCTATACCGGGAACATGGACTGTTGAACTGGGAGGCATCGGATCCGTTTCAGGTGTAGCACTTGACCCGCTCGGCGTCACAAATGGCATAGCAGCTCCCGTAGTTCCTGTTGACGTTAACATCGAATTCTTCCGCGTTGATGGCTTTACAGGGCTTCCGGATATCGCGGCTCACCCTGCCAAAGGCTTTATCGAGAAAGCTGTTGCAGAACGTCTCTTGGACGCTCAGGCAAACGGTTTTAATCCTGATACAGACCTCACACGCGGCGATATGGCCGATTATCTGACACTTGGCGGAAGTATCCGCCAATTTAAAGCGACGGATGGCAGTGCCTCATTCATGGACACATCTGCAGGTCTAGAGACTGCAGCTGCGGAGGCTGTTACAGCTCGCGGCGGCTCATTACGTGACAGTCGTCAGGTGCAGGACAGTATAATGTCTTCTGACAGCACATCGCATTTCTCGCCTGATGACACAGTCTCCCGCAGTGATGTTGCTTACAGCCTCATTCAGACATTGGGAATGCAGAGCGAAGCTGAAGCCATGCGCGATGCCATTGGAAGTGGTGACATCACCGTTGAATATAATGGCGAGCAAGTCACATTGGATGATACAGCTGATATTCCTGCTGACCTACGGGGTCATGTGCAACTCGCGCTTGATCTCAAGATGATGCGCGCAAGCTTTAGCCTTTCACAGGGGCCGTTTGATGTTACTCCGACGTTAAGCGCGACATTCTCACCAGACGCTACGGTTACGCGCGGGCAATATGCCTTCAACGCAGTTAACTTCTTTGACCGCCTAAGCCAATCTGCAGAATAAGTGGATAAAACATAGCACGATCATTGTGTTCTCTTTAGTCGTGCTAAACTTGGCCCTCGGTTTTTGCCGGGGGTCTTTTGCTTTTTAAGGCATAGTTTTAAAGCGGTCAGAGCCAAAGAATATGGCGGAGACGAAGGGATTCGAACCCTCGATGGGCTTATGACCCATACTCCCTTAGCAGGGGAGCGCCTTCGACCACTCGGCCACGTCTCCGTCGGCGGGACTAGCGAAAAGCAGAGAGAGGGGCAAGCTTTATTCTTGTGAATTCTGCGTTAAACTTAAGACCAATTATCAATACCGCATAACTAATCTACATTTGTGATTTTTAAACAGTGTGCTTAAGGCCCTTTCTAACTTGCAACTGCTTCTCATTAACTGTAATGAATTTTTAAATAGGAGCTTCGTCATGGATAACCCCAAAGTTAGAAAATTACTTATTCTGCTTCATTTATTTGCTGCCGGATTTATGGCGCCCGCTTTTTTACTTGTGGCTGTTACGGGCGGCATGCACATAGTTGGAGGCGTGGAACATGAAGTTAAAACACCGATTACCTTGCCAGCAGGGACTGTAATCGATTTGAAAAGCCGGTCCGCTGAAGCCGATGTTCGCGCTTTGTTAAAATCTGCAAATTTAGACTATGATTTCGAATACCTCAAAAACCGCGGAACGGCGGCGCAAACCCGCCCAACATCTCGCCCCTACATTTCCTTTAAGCAAAAAGACGGCGTATGGACGGCTGAGAAGGTTAAGCCGAATTTTATGAAAGCCTCAATGGAAATTCATAAGGGACATGGCCCAAAGCTTCTGCGGACCTACCACAAGCTGGTGGCGCTGATGTTATTGGCCGTAGTCTTTGGCGGCCTGTTAGTTGGGCTATTGGCGAGGGCGTATCGGCGCAAAACAATTGTTGCGACAAGTGTCGGAACAATAATTTATCTTCTCTTGGTTTTCGTTGCTTAGATAAAGCGCACAGTGATTTTTTCTAAACCCTCAATACTACCCGAAAGTTCATCTCCGGCAATAACGGGGCCAACACCGGCCGGCGTGCCTGTATAGATTAAATCACCCGCTTGCAGGTCCATATCCTTTGCCAAATAGTCAATAATCTCATCGACAGACCAAATAAGTTTGGACAAAGCTGAGTCCTGAACGATATCGCCATTTTTACGCAGCTCAATATGGGCCTCTGACAAGTCCACCTGATTGACTGGTGTTAGAGCAGAGCAGGGAGCGGAGAGGTGAAAATTTTTCGCGCGGTCCCACGGTCCACCTTTGGATTTAGCTTTGGCTTGGACATCGCGGCGCGTCATATCAATACCGACACCATAACCAAAAATACCCTCGGGGCCCATGGCCACAACGAGTTCGACTTCATAGTGTAAATTTTCCGTGTTAGGAGGATAAGGAACATCAGCTCCGCTTTTTACAATTGTCTCTGCGGCTTTTGTAAAAAAGATGGGTTCAGAACGTTGAATGTCCCCGCCCATTTCAGCGACATGATCATCGTAGTTCTTTCCGACGCAATAAATACGGCGCACGGGAAATTTTGCGTCTTGTCCCGCGACAGGCAGGCTTACAGGATCAGCAGGCGGAAAGGCAAATTTCATAATATCCTCATTGCGCGACGGCGGCTCTATGCTAGCGTAGCGAAAAAGAGGAGAGCTGCCAATGCGCGTTGTTGATGTGCCCATAGATAAAATTTATGTCCCTGCGGCTAAAAAGAAGACGTTGGAAGAAGAAAAAGTTTTACCGCTCGCAGAAGATATTTTGGAAAACGGTCAAACAACGCCAATCTATGTGCGTTTGGGTAAAGATCGTTATGTGCTCCAGGAGGGATTGCACCGCGTCGAAGCCATGAAACTTTTGGGAAGCGCAACGATTGAAGGTCACATCATTCAAGCCAAGAAGCACTGATTATGAAGATATTGCGCACGCCTGATAGTCGATTTGAGAACTTACCGGATTATTCTTTTAAGCCTCATTATGTAACGGTCGGGGAAGGGCTTCGCCTTCATTACGTTGATCATGGGCCGCGCGACGGAAACATTGTGATTATGATGCATGGCGAGCCAAGCTGGTCTTTTTTATATAGGCATATGATTGCCAATGTCGCGGCAGCTGGATATCGCGTGATTGCGCCTGACCTGATTGGTTTTGGAAAGTCCGATAAGCCTTCCGAGACCTCTGATTACACCTATACGCGCCATGTCGGCTGGATGATAGATTGGTTCGCGCAGCTAGATGTCAGCGACGCCGTTCTCTTTTGTCAGGATTGGGGCGGACTTTTGGGCTTACGTCTGGTGTCAGTTCTCCCGGATAAGTTTGCGGGCGTTATTGCGGCGAATACAGGACTGCCGACAGGCGAGGGCACGCCATCCGAAGCTTTCTTGGCGTGGCAAACGTTCACGCAAACAGCGCCTGAATTTCCGGTTGGAAATATAATAAACGGCGCGACGATTACAGAGCTCTCGCCTGATATTATTGCTGCTTATGATGCGCCTTTTCTGGATGAAAGTTACAAAGCAGGTGCACGGATATTTCCGGCTTTAGTGCCGACCTCCTCAGAGCAAGACGGGGCGGCAGATAATAGGAAGGCTTGGAAACGCTTGGCTCAATTTAATAAGCCATTTCTCACATGTTTTTCTGACAAAGACCCTGTCACAGGCGGCGGAGAAAAACATTTTGAACACAATATTCCAGGCGCTAAAAACCAGCTCCACCAAATTGTCAAAGGCGGGGGGCATTTCCTGCAAGAAGATGTTCACGAGGAGCTGTCTAAAATTATCATTGATTTTATGAAAGGACTTTGAATCATGAAAAGCCCTTTTGAAAATGACGAACGTAAAGCGTTCCGCGACACCGTTCGCAATTTTGTTGAAAAAGAAATCATGCCCCATGCGCATGAGTGGGATGAGGCGGGTAGCGTACCGTGGGAGTTGCATGAGAAATTAGGCGCGCTCGGATTTTTCGGGTTTGGTATTGATGAGGCTTATGGTGGGTTGGGAGTTGATGATCCCTTCATGCGGGCGATCGCTGCAGAAGAAATGGCAAAGTGCGGTTTTGGCGGTGTGGGTGCGGCGGTTGGTGGACGTGGTATTTCGCTTGATCCTATTCAGCGTTTGGCCGCGCCTGAAATCCGTGACCGTGTGCTGAAAGATATTGTCCTAGGTAAAAAAGGCTCCAGCCTTGGTATTACTGAACCGGGCGGTGGCTCTGATGTGGCCAGCCTGAAAACTACGGCCAAGCGCGACGGTAATCATTTTGTTCTCAACGGCTCTAAGACTTTCATTACGGGCGGTATGGAATCGGATTACTTTGTAATTGGCGCGCGAACTGGAGGACCAGGACTAACAGGTATATCGCTATTCTTTGTTGAAAAAGACTCGCCTGGATTTTCGCGCACGCCGCTGTCAAAAAAAATGGGATGGTGGGCGTCCAATCAAGCGACGCTTTATTTCGATGATTGCCGCGTCCCCGCCACTAATCTGATGGGGCAGGAAGATTACGGATTCATCGCCATTATGAATAATTTTAATAATGAGCGCTTGGCTATAATTGCAGTGTGTTTGGGTATGATGAAAGCGGCCTTGGAGGATTCAGTAGCTTGGGCGCAGCAACGAGAAACCTTTGGCAAGCCCTTGATTAAACATCAGGTTATTCGCCACAAAATTGCGGATATGTCAGCTAAAGTTGATGCTGTTGAGAGCTATATGAATATGATCTGTTGGAATATGGAGAAAGGCGACACGCCTATCGCTGAGCTTTCCAAAGCGAAATTCTTCTCCACCAAAGCGCTGGAATTTGTCGCGTCCGAAGCTATGCAAATTTTGGGCGGCGCAGGATATCTTCGCGGAAGCCGCGTCGAATGTATCTACCGCGAAGTAAAAGTCATGGCGATAGGCGGCGGATCCGAGGAAATCATGCGGGACCTCGCTGTGCGGCAGATGGGGCTTTAGCTAGGTCTAAGTTCATGATTTTAAGCCCGAAAATTCACAAGTATAAGATATAAAGAAATTCTTATATACTTTTTGTGAGAAGGTGTTATGACTGTTTTATGGAAAAACATGTTTTAGCCTTAAAAACTCTAGGTCATATGGAGCGCTTACGTATTTTGGCGCTGCTGTCGCATGGTGAATTGACAGTGAGTGAGCTCGTCCAGATTTTAAGGCTCTCTCAACCCCGCGTAACGCAATATATTATTTCTCTTGAAACAGCTGGCATAATTGAGCGGTTAAAGGAAGGCAGTTGGGTCTTTTCGCGTATCAGGCGGGGTAATGAAACTATCTCAGCTTTGGTCGCCACAACACTTGCAACCTTACCGCAAAATGACTCTGTTTTGAAAGCTGACCTTCGGCAACTTGAAGAGGTAAGGGCGGAACGCTCAAAGGCGGCTGAAGCTTTTTTTGCAAATGTCGCCAATGACCGTAGTCAGCTAGGTGATGACTATCTCCCACAAGCCGATATTGAAGCGAAAATGCGGGAGCTATTGGGAGCAGGGCCATTTAATTACATGGTCGATTTGGGTACAGGGACTGGGCGTATGCTTGAGGTCTTTTCTGATCGCATAAAGCGCGGTTCAGGCATTGATAATAACTCGCAAATGTTAAAAGTTGCGCGCTCAAAACTAGCACCGCGCAAACACATTTCCGTTCGGCAAGGTGATTTGACTGAAACGCCGCTAGAGAGCGGCGTCTCTGATTTGGTAAGCTTACATCAGGTTTTGCATTATTTAGATGATCCTAAATCTGCAATTCTCGAAGCCTCGCGTCTCTTAACGCCATCAGGGCGACTCATTATTGTTGATTATGAAGACCATGACAGGGATGAGTTTCGGACTGATTTTGCACATCGCCGTCTTGGCTTCACGGATAGTGATATTCGAGGATGGCTAGCAACTGCAGGCCTCGCTCTCAGCCATGTTGAGACAATTGCCACGCAAAAAGACCGTCCGGATGTTCGTATTTGGATATGTACATTTCTATTAAATCAGCAAAAGAAAGCTTAAGTTACTATGGTTGATGTAAAGTTCAGCTTCGAGTTTTTTCCGCCCAAATCAAAGGTTATGGAAAAACGTCTTTGGAGCACCCTTGGCAAGCTTGAGCCTATGGAACCTGATTTTGTTTCAGTGACATATGGCGCTGGCGGATCAACGCAGAAACCAACTTATGATGCTGTAGCGCGAATCAAAAACGAAACAAGCTTGACCCCTGCCGCGCATTTGACATGTGTCGGCGCTACCAGAGAGGATATTGACAATATCGCCAAGGGTTATTGGGATGCTGGCGTTCGGCATATCGTGGCGCTCCGTGGTGACTCTCCTGAGGGCATTGGCAAGGCTTATAATCCTGTTAGAAGTGGTTATGCTTACGGCTCTGACCTTGTGGCCGGATTGAAAAGAGTTGCTGATTTTGACATCAGCGTAGCGGCTTATCCAGAGTGTCACCCCGAAAGTGTTTCTTGGGAAGCTGAGCTGGACAATTTAAAGCGCAAAGTTGATGCAGGCGCAACACAAGCCATTACCCAATTCTTCATTGGGCCGGATGTTTTCTTGCGTTTCCTTGACCGCGTGAGGGATGCAGGCCTCACTATTCCTATTATCCCAGGGATTATGCTACAGCCTAATTTCCACGGTCTTAAGCGTATGGCGGATATGTGTGGCGTGAAAATCCCTCAGGATTATGCGGCTCTTTATGACGGGTTGGATGAACAACCGCGCGTACGGGATTTATTAACAGTTACGTTGACGACAGATCTAGTATCGCGCTTGAACAGCCAAGGGGTAGACCGCTTTCATTTTTATACGCTTAACAAGGATGACTTAGCTCACCCAATTGCGTCACTGTTGCGCAAAGGGGCTGTTCTACCATCAAATAGAGTTTCGTATGCCCTTGCTTCGGACCTCAACTTTGGTGAAAACGCAACAGGCTGAACTCACGCGCCCGCAAGTTCAGCCTTGTATTAACCTTACCCTCCAGTGGATTTGATTAATTTGCGCCCTATAAGGTAAAAAGTAATTGCGCCCCGTTTCACCCTATTTTCACTCGTTAGCAATCTTATGAAAGCCTATCTTGGCAAATTCGCCATATAAGCTTGTCATTTTCTACGAAACCAGATGTTTCAGCTACATTTTCATTGATATTTCTAACTACAGATAAAATTGTTGAAGCCATCTGAGCCTTGGGGCACACCTCGCTTATGACTATATGGCAGCGAATCTTTTCCGCCGGGGCGCGGTTATTTGGACCGCCAAGCCTGCGCGATCAAAACGGACGTCCTGATCAACTTGATGAGGCGGGTCTGGTTGCTGCTGTGGTTGCATTAGGGGCGAAAATGGCCAAAGCGGATGGCCAAGTCAGTATCGATGAAGTCGCCGCTTTCAAGCAGGTCTTTCAAAGCTCCCCTGAAAATGAACCCACCATTGCGCGGTTCTTTGATTTGGCGCGTCAAACCACTTTGGGCTTTGAGCGTTATGCTAGCATCGTCGCAAAACGCTTTCGCGCTCAGCCCGCCGCATTAGAGGATGTTCTAGATGGATTGTTTCATATCGCGCTGGCTGACGGTAGCGTGACTGATGATGAAATGACATTCCTTGTGCGCGTTGGGGAGATTTTCGGATTTTCTGAGCGTGAATTTCGCCGAATCAAAATTGCGCATTTGGGCCGGGCCTCAGATGACCCTTATTTGATCTTGGGCGTGGATGAGGAGATTTCAGATGCTGACCTTAAACGCGCCTATAGACGTATGGCGGCGGCCAATCACCCTGACCGTATTGTGGCGCGGGGCGTGCCAAAAGAGCTGATGAAACTCGCTAATCATAAGATGGCGATGGTCAATAAAGCCTATGCTGAAATATTGGCGATACGAAAAGAACACGCCCGCCTTACGGAAAAGTCATCGCCTGGCACTTGACCTTTGCACTGAATGCTCCGACATTGAGCATATGAGTAATACGTATCGTATATCCGGACAATCGGGATTCCTAGGCAATTTAATGCGCGGCCTGTTTTTGGCTGTCGCCGCGATTGGCGGTTTTTTCATGCTCGCTTTCTCAGCGGCTTTCGCATTTTTCGTGGTGCTGGGACTAGCTCTCGTCGCCCTAGTGGTCTTCGTCTTTTTTTGGGGACGCGCCAAACTTTTCGGGAAACCCTTCGGCCCCAAAGCCCAATTCGAAGCGGCACGCAGAGATATGGAAGCGCAGTTCCAAGGTATGGATCTAAATATGGACGATAACGGCCCTAAGCACAAAGCTGATGGCCCTATCATCGATGCGCACCGCACACCCGAAGGCTGGTCTGTCGACGATTAGAGATTGACCTAACCTCTTGCCTTGCTAAGCCCGCTCCATGCGGGCTTTTGATTTTGCAATATTGATGTTGTGCTGTCTGTGCTGGGCGGGAAACTTTGTTGTGAGTTCTTGGGCCGTTGGCGCAAACCCAGTGCCGCCCTTTATGCTCGCCTTCATTCGCGCCTCTATGGTGCTTGTCATCATGTCTCCCTTCATCTTTATGAAATGGCCGGCCCAGTGGTGGCGCTTGGCCATAGTCTGCGCCTGTGTTGGCCCCATTCACTTGGCGTTCCTTTATACCGGATTGCAGACAGCCCCTGCCTCTGGAAGTTCTATCGTCTCTCAAATGCTCATTCCGCTTGCGACGATTTTGTCGGTGATATTCCTGCGCGAGACAATTGGATGGGTGAGGGGGCTTGGCATTATAGGGGCCTTTATCGGGACCATCATCATGATTTATGAACCCTCGGCTTTGTCCTTTGATATCGGTCTTATTTATATTCTGTGTGCCTATCTCTCCCTTGCTGTAGGGTCGGTGATGATGAAGACCGTCGGAGATGTCGATTGGCGTCAATATGTCATCTGGGTCGCCGTCATGGTCTTCGTGGTGATGGGCGCTGCGACAGCGGTCTTTGAAGAGGGGCATGCTGCTGTCTGGCAGGCATCCAAAGTGCCGCTCTTGATAGCAGCTGGCTATGCTGCGATAATGGTCAGCGTTGTCGCCCATGGACAATATTTCAAAATGATTTCCAAATATGACGTGTCCGTTGTTGTGCCCCTGACCTTGATGGTGCCGGTCTTTGCCTGTATTCTCGCTGTCATGTTCCGAGGGGAGACGATATTCCCGCGTTATTATGTCGGCGCAGCGCTTATCTTGCCTTGTGTTTTCATTATCGCAAGGCGCGGGAAAATTGCCCCGGTACAGGAGGATTAAATGGCCCAAGGAAAAACTAAACAAGCCAAGAACAAAACCGTCCCTGCTGGGCTTAAGGTTTCGGATTACCTCGCCGCGATAGAGAATGACGAGCGCCGCGCGGACTGCCAACGCCTGCATGATATCATGGCCGAGATGACGGGCTGGACACCCAAGATTTGGGGCAACACCCTCAAGAGCGGCATTGTCGGTTTCGGGGAGTATCACTATGTTTATGAGAGCGGGCGAGAGGGGGATGCCTTGCGCCTTGGCTTTAGCTCCCGCGCGGCAAATATCAGCATTTACATCATGCCTGGCTATCAAGATTTCTCCGAAGAACTTTCCCGCCTGGGCAAACATAAGATTGGCAAAGCTTGCCTCTACATAAAGCGCCTCTCGGATGTGGACGAGGATGTCCTCAAAGAGATTATGCAAAAGGGCCTTGATATCTTGGCGGAAAAATACCCGCTCTAAAGCCGCCTTATGAAAATTACCCAAACAACATCGCCCAATTTCGACGATCGCACGCTGCCCATCTCGCTCTTGATCCTGCATTACACAGGCATGGAAACGGGACAGGCGGCCCTCACGCGCATGTGTGAGGCCGAGGCCAAAGTCAGCGCCCATTACATGATCGAAGAGGATGGCCGTATCTTCCAGCTGGTCGAGGAAGATAAACGCGCTTGGCATGCAGGTGTGTCGGAATGGCAAGGCGAGACTAATATCAATTCCAATTCCATCGGCATTGAAATCGTCAATGGCGGTCACGATTGGCCGCAGGAGGATGGCTCGCTGCCGCCCTTTGCAGATGTGCAAATCAATGCCGTCATCGCGCTGTCCAAAGATATCATGAGCCGCCGCGGCGCGCTGACCGTCTTGGGCCATAGCGATATTGCGCCGATGCGTAAAATTGATCCCGGCGAGCATTTCCCTTGGGCCGGTCTTGCGGCGGCGGGTCTTGGCTTTTGGCCTGACGCAGCTGATGAAGATCGCCGTATCTTGTTCGAACCTGGAACACGCGATCGCGGCGTAGCTATCTTGCAAAGCGGTCTTGCGCATATTGGTTACGGCGCGAGGGTGACGGGTATCATGGATGAGGCCAGCGTGAAGATTATAGAAGCGCTGCAACGCCGCTACCGCCCGAGCCAAATTGACGGCATTGTCGATATTCACACGATGGAAATTGTAAAAGCGTTGATAGGTCATATGACGCCTCCATCGGTCTGATATTCAGCCAAGCGGTTATGTTCAGCCGCCGGGGTCCTTGGGGCTGTTTTATATGGTATGTGTAGGGTGGATTAGTTTGCGGTTTGAAAAACCGCGGACGTAATCCACCATGGTATTGCTGGAAAGGTGTATTACGCCTGCACGTTCTAGCGAACGCGCAAACTAATACACCCTACAATCCTACAGTTAGTCGGGATGGAGCGGCGCAGAACACTTGGCCTCACCATCGGGAAACCACGCACATCCCACAAAGCTCTCGCGCGGGGCCCAACGCCAATTCCAGGCTTGAAAGCACCATCTAATTCGTGGGGTGAGCGTGCGGTTATAAATCCACTGCCGAAAGCGCGTATAGCCATAGCGGCGCAAAAAGTGATGGCTGAGCGGATCAGCCCGCCGCGCGAGCGGCAGGTTACGGCGGCGCAAACGCGCTTTGTGGCGATTACGCGGATAAGCCGAGATGCGCGTGACACGTTCTACGGTCACAGATTCGCGAGAGGGCTCGCCAGAAGACACATCTGAAGACTCGCCCGCAGACTCATATGAAGACTCATCCGCGTCGCCGCCAAAGACAAGCACAAACCACAAACGCACCCGCGCTAAAAAGCCATGCGCCATAGGCATATAGCCAAGCTCAAATTGCGCGATGGACTTAGCGCGAAGCCCGCACTCCAATGCCCCAAAAGACACAGCGCCAAGCCAGTAATGTTTTTTAGCAGGGCGTCTCATGTCAGTCTCAAGTCCTTATCTCGTTTTTCCAATCTTGAAGATAAGGCCAAATGAGAGAGCAAGGATACGATTTATGCCAGCAAGGGTATTCGTGGAGATTTTGGGGTGATATGGCGAGGATTGGGGTGGATGAAAGGGTCGCTTACGGGGCAAAGGAGACATAACATAGTTGGGAAACCATGCCTTAAATTCCCTGCGGCAGATTAAATCAGCGTTGGCCTGGAGTGAATTCGCCCAGTTATTAAAATCAATTAGCCAAAAAAGGTTTCAGGATTTCTAAATTGTTGGAGGTTTCAATTCTGTTACAATTATAGGAATCCAGTGCAGCGGAGCATTTACCTCTTTAAACTCATCAAATAACTTTTCAGCGTCAGAAATGTGATTTTTCAGATAAATTAAAGCATAGAATTTACGCCACTTATGATCACCTGAATAACCTTTCATATCGGTATATATTTCGCCTACAGCTTTCTTAAAGCCACGCTTGTTTTTAGCGAATTTTACTTCCACACCGGTCATCAAAGAATAAACAGCTAAATCCATGACATAGTTTTTAGTTTTTTGCGGAATCGTTATTTGGGAGGCGGCATCCAGAAAGGAATGTTCCAGTATCTCATACAAGGCTAGTTCGACATCTTTTTCTTTCGATGCCCCTTTTGTTCCAAACTTATTCGAAACGATCTCTGGAGTTCTTTTCAAAATTCTCTCCAAAACATCCGAAGTAGTTTTTACCTCAAGGCTCATAAGTGACGCTATCGGGGCATAAAGAACCCAAAGATGTTGAACGGCTGGCGAGTAAAATTCGTCTGCCCGGTCATGCCTTTTTATGTCATCCAATCTTATTTCTAATAATTCACCAGCTCGAATTTTGGTAAGATCATCTCTTACAGCCATCGCATGGCTGCCAAGTCCTATCTTTTCTGACAAGGTAGCTATATGGGCAAACAGATTTAGAATTACCCATTCTAATCGTTCTTCAAATTCGGTAATTTCATCCTGGAATTCAGGACACTCAGTATCATGTCCACTGTAATTAATGAAGTCGTCGAATTCTGATAAAATTTGTGAGGCATTTTTGAATAGGTCACTTGTAGCATCATTCAACAAAATATCATTTGGTTCCATTTTCATATTTCCTGAATTTTCCAAGATTGAAGTAAACTATGCTGCTTTTTAAGGTAATAATAAACCTGAAACTTTCCTATGCTTAAAAAAGTCTGATTTTGTTCCACAGTGACAATTCAAACAAAGCGCCTGACATCCGCTATGAGGATTTTGCCGCTTCAGCCAGGGGAAGAAGTGATTCTACTTTCAGCATTACATGTCGCCGCAAAATCATGCTAATAATGCGACATGACAGGCAATAAAAATCAGAATCCAGTAATTCGCGCTAAACGCTCTAAGTCAGGGTCAACGTATTATGGTGACCCGGTAATACTCAAAGATAACTCAAGAACACGAGTTAGCTTTGTGCCCTTCTTTATACCTCACTCTAATCATAAAGAGTTAGCTAGTAAAATTGTAACTTGGAAGAAATCTAAAACTGGTCAAACAATAAATGAAGAGAAGTCAGTTTCACTCTCCGGAGAAGAAACTCAGCAGCTGTTGAAAGCATTGAAATCCCATCTAGCTGTTGCAAGTGGTGGGGAGGGATCTGGCGATTACATTGCTATAAGAGTTGGATCCGGTGATGGAGCAACAGACTTTGGTGAGCATGATCCCAAAACGGTAGCTAATGCTTTGACTGGTGTTCTAGGCCAAAGTGATATTCTAGAACATTTAAAGGACACAGAACTTTCAGTTGAATTGCGTGACGCTCTTCGTGGCGCAATCAGATTACGTGAAATTTCAACTGCTATCGAGCAGTTACGCCAAATGCTAGAGACTGGAGTTGTTTTAGAAAAGGAGTATCAAAAATGGTGTGATGACCATTATTGGGCTTTTGGAAATGTGAAACAAATAACCGATACCAATAGAAATATCTCTATTTCAGACCAAGTGGACAAACTTCTACCAGACATTACTTCTGGCCTTTCAGACGTGATTGAACTAAAGCGGCCAAACATGGATGTATTGAAATATGATAGCGATCATAGAAACTTTTATTTCTCAAAAGATACTTCGAGCGCAATTGGTCAGTGCCATAGATATTTAGACGTATTGCATGATGCGGCTTCCCAAGGACTTCGAGATCACCCAGAAATAGTAGCCTATCACCCAAGAGCAACAATCGTAATTGGCCGTTCCCATGATTGGGACAACTAGAAAACTAGAGCGCTTCACGGTTTAAACCAACGGCTCAGAAGCATAAAGATAATGACATATGACCATTTGCTTGCACAAAGCGAGGCAATTTTGTCTTTGTTGCAGCCAAATACTTCTAAAGAGCAGTTGATGCAAAACAGTATTGATAACTTTGATTTAGATGACGAAATCCCATTCTAGCTAATCTCCGCTCTGGCGATTAAACTACCCAACCCGCCGCTTCACCCCTTCCCAATAAGGCTCTCTTAACTGCCGCCTCAGCACCTTGCCTGACGCATTGCGTGGCAGGGCCTCCGCGACATCTACGGATTTGGGGCATTTATAGCCGGCTATGCGGGTTTTGGCGTAGGTGATGATATCGGCTTCGCTGGGGGTGGTGCCTGGTTTTGGGATGATGATGGCTTTGACGGCTTCGCCCCATTTTTCGTCCGGCACGCCTATGACGGCGACATCGGCTATATCGGGGTGGCCGAAAAGCGCGTTTTCGACTTCGGCGGGATAGACATTTTCGCCGCCCGTCACGATCATATCTTTGACGCGGTCATGGATATAGAGAAAGCCGTCTTCGTCAAAATAGCCTGCATCGCCTGAGCGGAACCAGCCATCTTTTACGGCGGCGGCTGTGGCGTCTGGGCGGTTCCAATAGCCCTTCATGACAAAGCCGGATTTAATCAGGATTTCGCCGACCTCGCCTTGGGGGACTTCATGGCCGTCATCGTCCACGCACTTAATTTGCGTATCGGGATAAGGCACGCCGCAGGAGCGCAATTTGCCGCGCGCAGGGTCATGGGCTTCTGGGAGCATATAGGTCGCCCCGCCCACTGTTTCGGTCAGGCCGTAAACTTGGGTAAATTGACAGCCAAAGATATCGGCGGCTTCGAGGAGCAGGCTCTCGGCAATGGGGGACGCGCCGTAGGACATGATTTTATAAGAGGAGAAATCCCGCTCTCTCACGCCCGGCGTTTGGGTGAGCATAAGGATAACGGCAGGCACCAGAAAGCCGTGGCGGATTTTCTGCTGCTCTATGATATCCAGAATATGGACGGGATGAATCTCGCGCAGGATAACGGCTTTGGCGCCTTGGATGAAGCTCAGCAGGCCGATATTGACCCCCGCAATATGGAAGAGCGGCATGGCGTCCAGCACAGGATCGCCGACTTCGTAATGCGCCCAGATAAGCTCGGCGGCTTGCTCAAAAAAGCTCGCAAAATTATTATTGGTCAGCTGCACGCCTTTGGGCAGGCCTGTCGTGCCGGAGGTGTAAAGCTGTAGCACATCATCATCGCTCTGATGGGGGAGCTTGGGGTCTGCCGCGTCTTGGGCATCGCGCCACGGCGTATAATCTGTCCAATCGGCATGGCCGCCATCAATGGCGATAACTGTTTTCAGGCTGGGGCATTCGGGCAGGATGCTCTCAATCAGCTCGTAATAATCATTGGCGACAAAGAGGACTTCGGCTTGGCTATCGGAGAGCACAAATTGCAGCTCGGGCGCGGCGAGGCGGTTATTCATCGGGGCCAGCGCGGCGCGGATTTTATTGGCGCCAAATAATATCTCGTAAAAGACATCCAGGTTTTTGCCCAGATAGGCGACGCGGTCTTGGGGCTTTACACCCGCCGCGAGCAGGCCATTGGCGACATGGTTGGAGCGGGCATCAAGCTGCGCGTAGCTGGTCTCTTGGTCCTCGAACCATATGGCGACCGCCTCGCCTCTGATCTTGGCTTGGTGGCGCGGTATATCCGCCAGAAACGGCATGGCTTTAATGTCGATCATTCGTATTTTCCCCAATCTGTTTTGGGGTAGGTTACAGGGGTGGAGGCTGGGATGGCAAGGGGGGCCTTACTTTGTCGTCACGCTCCGTCGTCATCCCCTGACTTGATCGGGGGACCCATTCGGTAAAATTTCAAATGAGGGCAGAGGGCCGTATGGGTTACCCGGTCAAGCCGGGTAATGACGGTAAGAAAACTAAGCCTTCTTACGCATATTCCATTTCAGCCAGAGCCAAAAGATCTTTGGGCCTTCGATGAGGTAGCGTTTCCAGAGGCGCTTAGGCTCACTTGCCAGACGGAAGAGCCATTCGAGGCGAGCTTCCTGCATCCATTTAGGCGCGCGTTTTATCCGGCCTGAGAGAAATTCTAGTGACGCGCCAACGCATAAGCCAAGCCCGACACAACCACCGCGCTCCAGCGCCGCTTTGGCGACCATTTCCTGCTGCGGAGATCCGACACAGATAAAGGTATAGCGCGCGGGGTTCTTATGAATGAAATCAGCGGCGGCGGCGACGGCTTCGGGTTTATGGCGCATGCCAAAGGGCGGCTGATGATGATTGATCTGCTTTAAACCGTAAATCTCTTTCAGCTTGGCGATAATGTCATCATCTGCGCCAATGACATTGATCGGCTCATTGGGCGTAATCACATTATCGAAAAGTTGCTGCGTCAAATCTGATCCCGGCACAGCGGAGAGCGGAATGCCTGAAAATTTGGCGAGCAGCTCTAAAATGCGCGAGTCGCAAACAGAGAGCCAAGAGGCGTCATAGAGCGGGCCGTAAACGTCAGGCTCTTTGTGCAGGCGCACTAAGTGATCCACATTGGGCGTGACGATATAGCGAAAGCCGTGATTGAGTGTGACCCATTTCGCGCGGGCCAAAGTTTGCATCGCCGTGAGCGGGTCAAAGGTTGCGCCAATAAATTCGTAAGAGCGTTCGTTTACGCGCCAATCCTTTTGATCCAATCGCGGCTGGCTGCGGCGGTCAACGCCGCGCGCCTGCGGTGGTATGATTTTTTTTACTGCAGACATTGCGTCCTCAACCCGTTTCATTTTTCCCATATCTTAGGCTCTTAACGCAAAGGGGTTTAGATTGAGTTACGAGGCTTGTAATTTTCTCTTAACTGTCCCACATGGCTGTGATGCCGCCGGGAACACCAGAACAGGACGCCGCAGAGCAAATTCTGAAAGAACAAAGCCTGCGCTATCAGCTGAAAAGCTTTTGGCGGCTTTGGCCCTATCTCTGGCCCAAGGATAAACCCAGCTATAAAATACGCACGCTGTTGGCGATGATTTTTACCATTGCAGGGCAATTTGTTGTGGTTCTCGCGCCGTTCTTTTTAGGCCGCGCCATTGACGGGATGACCCTTCAAATCAAAGATATTGGACTGGGCAATGCTATCGGGATGGGAATTATTCTGCTTATCCTTGCCTATGGCGGCTTTCGGTTATTTTCCGTGATGCTCTCGGAAGGGCGCGAATATGTCTTCGCCCCCGTCGCGCAATATGCCAAGCGTGCCGTAGCGACCTCGACCTTTGCGCATTTGCATAAATTATCTCTGCGCTATCATTTAGAGAAACGCACGGGCGGGCTCTCGCGCACCATAGAGCGCGGTATTCGCTCGATTGATTTTCTGTTTCGGTTTTTATTATTTAATATCGGCCCGACATTGTTGCAGCTCGCTATTGCCGGCGCGGCTTTCTGGATTGCCTATAGCTGGGAATTTGCGCTTATCGCCGTGGCCGTCGTCATCACCTATATTTGGTTCACCGTCACGACGACTGAATGGCGCTTAAAATTTCGCCGCGACATGAATAAGAAGGACACTGAGGCCAACGCCAAAGCCATTGATAGTCTTTTAAATTACGAGACGGTCAAATATTTTAATGCCGAAAAATTTGAAACGGGGCGTTATGACAGCGCGATGGAGGGCTATCAAAAAGCCGCCATCCTTTCGCGCACCTCCCTCGCGGCGGTCAATGTCGGGCAGAGCTTTTTAATGAATCTCGGACTTGTCGCCCTTGTCCTCTTGGCGGGGCAGCGTGTTGTCAATGGCGGGATGACCACGGGCGATATCTTCGCCATTACCATGGTGATGATGCAGGTTTACCGCCCGCTTAATATTCTCGGCTTTGCCTACCGCGAGATTAAACAAGCCCTGACCGATATGGAAAAGATGTTTGCACTGCTTGATATTGAACCTGAAGTGCAAGACGCGCCGCACGCCACAAATATTCGCGGCGTGAAGGGCGCCATTAAATTCGACAACGTTTCCTTCCGCTATGAGGCTGACCGCTCCATTTTAAATAGTATCAGCTTTGATATTCAGCCCGGACAGACGGTGGCCGTAGTCGGGCCAACAGGCGCAGGTAAATCTACCCTCTCGCGAATCCTCTTTCGCTTTTACGATATTGAAGGCGGGAGCGTCACGGTGGATGGGCAGAGCCTATCCGATGTCACCCAAGATTCACTTCGCAAATCTATCGGCATTGTCCCGCAGGATACCGTGCTGTTTAACGACACGATTGGCTATAATATCGCCTATGCCAGGCCTGACGCGACGCAAGACGAAATAGAGGCCGCAGCGGGTGCGGCGCAAATTCACGACTTTATTGCAGGCCTTCCCAAAGGCTATGACACCATGGTTGGGGAACGCGGCCTAAAACTCTCAGGCGGCGAAAAACAGCGCGTCGCCATTGCTCGAACGCTCTTAAAAAACCCAGCCATCCTTATCTTGGATGAAGCCACCTCAGCGCTGGACAGCGTCACAGAACGCGATATCCAAACCGCGCTAGATAACGCCGCCAAGAACCGCACAACGCTGGTCATCGCCCACCGCCTCTCCACCATCGTCAATGCCGATAAAATCATCGTCATGGAAGAAGGAGAGATTGCCGAGCAAGGCACGCATGAGCAGCTTTTGAAGAAACGCGGGCTATATGCGGCGCTTTGGGAGCAGCAGGAGAAGAGCTCTGTGGAGGATTAAAGAAGATAATGTTCTTATAAAAGCGCCGATCATCAAGCACATAGACAGAGGTAAGGTAACAAAGATGAAATGAAATATCGCTAATGGCGATATTTCATTTGCAATTTGTTCTCGCACGCACTATGTTTCTAATATGATGAGATTCGGTCAGCATGAACCCATCGAAGCGTGGGGCCTTGAGCCCTGTGGAGCCAATACGGTTCCGACTAGTTACCTTGGCAAGGAGCAGGGAGTGGCCACGCGCCGCACCCCTCTGGGCCGGGGTGCGGCACATTCGAGGTCAAACGTCGCTGAACATATTCCTTTCGGTAATGGGGGCCAATTCCGGCCACTGAAAGGAGAATATTATGACCGAGAAAAATTCGAATCATCAGCGGCGGCGCCTTCGCTGGAAGGTACTGGGAAAGTGGGCTTTCAAGTTCATTGTCTCAATCTACCAGATAGCGGCTTTCTTCGACCGGTTTTTTGGTGGAGACTGAGTGCGACCTCGAAAAAAGCCCTTCAGGTTTAATGCTAATGACTAATCAGAAAAGACCAATGATAAATGAAGCATTGCGACTTATCCGATTATATTGGGGATACTCGCAAACGCAACTATCCAAAGAACTCAACCTCTCACAGTCCATGATTTCAGATATAGAGTCTGGAAGTAAGCCCGTATCAATGGATGTTTTGGATATCTATTCTCGAAGATTGGGCATTCGAATGTCTCAGCTAATGTTCTTTGCAGAGGAAATTGAAGGAAAGCCGCCTGTTAGTCGTGGAAGACTGATAATAGCAGAAAGCGCGATCAAACTATTAGAAAAATTGGTTCCAAATGAGGTCACCGATGCGCAAGTATAAAAAACGCGTTACGCCGCGGTACGAAATTTATGATTTGAAACGATCGCCTTTATCACAAAAGCCGACACAGCGTAACTTGGCTAAACTAGTCGGCTTGAAAAGAGATGATTTACGCAGAGTAGTTAACTACAAAGAAGAATTTATTATTCGAAAAACTATTCTAACAGGAACTAAGGAGCGCGATTTAGCTTATCCTACAGGCCTGCTAAGGGCTGTTCACGAGCGGCTTAAATTTCATTTTAATAAAGTGAGACAACCTGGTTATCTTATGAGCCCGCGAAAGGGGCTCAGCCAACGAGACAATGCAGTAAGGCATTTGAATAACGTTCAATATGTTTGCTTAGATATTAAACAGTTTTATCCTTCTACAACCTTTCAAATGGTCAAATTCTGGGCCATTGAAGAACTAGGAATGTACGAAGATGTGGCCGGTTTACTTGCTGAAATTGCAACGGTTGACGGTGTAGTTTCTTTTGGTTCTCCGTTGACGCCAGTTTTAGTATCTATGGTTCACCGTTCTATGTTCAATAAAATTGACGAACACTGTGAACTCAAATCTCTGAAAAATTCCTTATGGGTCGATGATTTAACAATTTCTGGAAATGAAACATCTGGCGACACTATTGAGTTTTTAAGACAAACTATACGAGAACAAGGGCTTCGTTCTCATAAAATCAAATTCCGAACTGGAAACAGAGCGGTCTGGATTACGGGCATAGGAGTAGTAGGAGATTGTCTAATTGCCCCGAATCAAATGCATCTAAAAATAAAAGCTCTTTGGAATTTGTATTACGAGGCTGAAACCTCCCAAGAGCGACAATCTATTGGGCTAAAATTATTATCCCAAATGGGGAGTATTCGCTATATTGTTGGATTAAAGTCAGTACTCGGAATGCGGTTATCTAATCAAATGAATTCATTGCGCCAGCATCTGGAAAAAGACAGAAATCAGGAAACACAGGCAGCATATAATCTAAACGAAAATGATAATGAAAAACAAAATTCCAATGATTTATTGGCGAAACTTGCGGATACGCCTTGGTAAGATAGTTTTTGAAATTAAACTTCCATTTTCAAATAATTTCATTTCCACACTCATAACCAAAGCTAATAATAACCTCTGACTAATCCCCCGCCTCTATGCCTTCACCATGGCGAGTGAGTTTACAGGGGGCTATAAATAAATCGCAGCTAAATATCCCCTCATCCTGAGGAGCTTTCCAATCCTTTGGATTGGATGGCGTCTCGAAGGACGTGGTGCGACTAGCGCTTATCTT
>ENA-ORXR01000579-ORXR01000579.1-marine-metagenome-genome-assembly--contig:-NODE-579-length-48199-cov-4.478762_pt1 | contig 48199 bp, 36 predicted proteins | sample MGYA00237866_ERZ511479 | MGnify/ENA metagenome assembly ERZ511479
TTCCAAAAAATCACGCCAAATTGGATTTTATTTTGCCCAATTCCGTGGGTTGCCACCCACGGCTATTGATATTTAACTCCCGAAAATCGGGACGGGCTGCTCTGCGGTTATCTCTTACTTCTGAATATCCCTACCTTAAGACTGGAAAGAATTATTTATATAAAAACTTGCGAATTTCTGTAAGAGTAGACATCCAAAGTTCGGATTTAATTCGGTAGCTGCTTTGCACTTTTAACCTTGATTTTTCCTATATCAAAATGGGCATTGCTTTTAAAACTCAAAATACCTAAAGACATCACCGCTATTAGACTCAATCCCTGAAAATTGCCGTAGTAATTATAGATGCTCCCATATACCAACGAACTCAAGAAATATAGAAAGACACTTACTAATGACGCGACTTCAAGCTTGGAAAGTATGGCTCTATTGTTTATAAGTCTTAGACAAGGAATGATGAATATGTATGCGTAAATAAGCAAACCTATGAGACCTTGCTCGCTCAATAGCTGCATAAAAGAATTTTGCGCATGACGATAATTTGTGTCCTGCCCAGCACTTTCCGTAGACTGATAATATTTTTTATAATCTACTTCCCAGTTGTTCTTACCTATACCGACTAATGGGGATTCTTGAAATAAATTGAAACTCGCTTCCAATAGCTTTAAGCGTTCCTGTTGATTAGATATCTCTTGCGTAAGAAGGGATTCGTTTCCGTTTATGGGACTCTTCCTATTACTCACATAGAGCGCTACGCTAACTATACATATGAAGCCAAACAAAACTAGATATTTCCATCCTTGATTATACTTCATAATGTACAGGATATAAATTACTGATAACAAGGTGAGCAATATAGTAAGTTGTATGGAGGCCGAAGCATACAGAATAATGATTCCAGAAGTTAGTATGAAGGGCGCAATTTTTCTACTTATAGGATTGTCGCTAAATATAATATAAGGCGTCAATACTACGATCAATGAACCCAATACAGATATATTTTTATGGAATATTTCTATGGTAGATAAATCTATTTTGGCAGTTGATGCAAATCCAGAAGCAATGTTATCTCTTACAGCATACAGTGTAACACACATAGCTACGAGCAGACAAAATAAAACAGCATAATAGGTAATATACTGAACTTTGATGGGCTCCCAATCAATAGTTTCAAATGCCTTATAGCATATATAGAGCACTATTGTGACCATTGTACCCTCTATGGCATAACCGCTATTGGTAGCCCACAAGGAACTTATACCAGTATAAAAAATCAGTATAAACCACCAGATATCAACGGTGTAAAACTTGACTTCATTAGTCTCTGAAAAGTAGTAAAACACCGAAAATAATAGAAGTAGGAGTGTTACCCCAGCAAGTCTTGTATCCGAATTGAGCACCAAGTATTCATTATTTGGCACGCATAAAGCAGATAGAATAAAAACACCAAGCAGTGTAATAAGTGAAAATGCACGTGAAATTTTCAGTTTTTTAGATTTGGTTGCTGACACAATGTACAGCTTAATATACTGAAAAATAATTTAAGAGTTGATAATTGACAAGTTTACATTTCCTTATTTGACCGTGATACATAGATAACACCTATATTTTACAACTATTTCCATACCTTCTGTCAATACTGGTCGAGCTATTTAAGTAGAATACATCGCTTGAGCTACAATCTCTCGTCTAATTAGCATAGCTAGAAAAGCCTCAATTTTTCACTACCTTTATTATAAAAAATGAGAAACCATATAATTATCTTGGTCATACTCATGACCACATGTATATATGCACAGTCAACAGATCCAAAAGATACTGAAGTTTGGGAACCAGTGCCTAGAATAGTAGAGGCAAGGGTAAATACGCCTCCATCGGATGCGATTGTTCTCTTTAATGGTAATGGTGCTGATTTAAATGCTTGGGCTAGTACGAAGACGCTTGGCGCTCCAGCAGATTGGTTGCTGGTCGCAGACAATGCCATGCAAGTAAAAGCGGGTGCTGGTGATATAGTAACTAGAGAAAAATTTGGTAGTGTACAACTTCACTTGGAGTTTAAAACCCCTGAGGTGGTAGAAGGTGAGGGGCAAGGTAGAGGCAACAGTGGTGTATTTTTTCAGAACAGATATGAAGTACAAATTCTAGACAGTTACAATAATAAGACTTACCCGAATGGGCAAGCAGCAGCAATATATAAACAACATATTCCTTTGGTGAATGCATCACGTGGACCAGGAAAGTGGCAGACCTATGATATTATTTTTATGGCTCCTTCTTTTAATCAAGATGGAATAAAAGTGGCGACGGGCTACTTTACAGTTATTCATAATGGTGTCTTAGTGCAAAATCATGTAGAAATTTATGGTACATCAGAATACATAGGAATGCCTAAAAATATAGCCCACGGCAATGACGTTATCAAACTTCAAGATCATGGCAACCCGATGCAATTTAGAAATATCTGGCTAAGAAAATTGGACTAGTGCTGTGCAGTGGTGGCGACGGAGGAGGCAGTCCGAAAGCTTGGTGCAGTGGATAGGTGGAGGACCGAGGCGAATGCCGAGTCACGCAACATAACGACCCTGCAGATTCGCCTTTTCGCGAATCTGCAGGGAAGGCCCCAAAATATAATACTACAATAGGATTCCAAACGCAAATGGAATATCGCGGCATCATTGGTGTCCATCTATAAAAAAATCACCATGCAGTATTTCCTTCAAACTCCAACTCCTGACCTGCAGAATAGTATCGCCTTCTTTACTACACTTGGCTACGAAATAATACAACGTGAAGACTACACGCTAGCTTACGATCGACAAATGACCTTTATGATCAACACAAAACAAACTGCACGCGCGGGAGTGAGCATTATAAAGAAAGATTGGAACGAGGAAATTATAAAATTAAGGGAGCATACCCATGTAATTGAAAAGGAGGGGGGCTACTACTTTGCGGATTCCAGTGGTTGCTGGTTTCATCTACTAACAGAAGAAATAGAGGGCATACTAAAGACGGAATCATCCTGTATACTAGGTAATTACGCTGGGCTTAGTTTAGAATCCATGGACATCGAATGCTCAAGTAATATATTGAAAGTGCTAAACTTTGAACTGACTGCAGGATCTGTCGAACAGGGATGGCTGACTTTTACGGATGCTATGATGAATACTATAAATATCATGGCACCCTTTGCTTGTCCGCATATATTTCTTAATCCTTCAGTTAGCTTCTTTAATGGTGCTCAAAATCAAAAGATTATAGAAAATATCAGGGCACTCGATATATCAATTATGGAAGAAGTTACAGCATTTAATAAAGAAGGCATTGTGGATAATGTGATTTTGAGGGAACCGGGTGGGTATGGTTTCTTTGTATTCAATGATTAAATCATTCCTTCGCTCAAGAAAAATTTAGTATAAGTCATCCTATTCTTAATTCTGGCGTTGTATAGTAGAAGTCCTAATGCGGATTGTCGTATATTGGGTCTTCATATTATTCAACAGTTTTATTTAGCGAAGTTTTTATGTATTTAACAGAAGAGCATGATTTTTTTAGGAAAAGTTTCGCCGATTTCTTGCAGAAGGAGGTAGTGCCACACATTGATAAGTGGGAGGAGACAGGGACTATAGATAGATCTATTTGGCCAAAATTTGGTGAAATGGGTTACTTCGGACTCAAGTATCCTGAGTCGTACGGAGGTACAGATCTTGATATTTTCTATACGCTAATATTCTTGGAGGAACTTCAAAAAGTCAACTCTGGTGGATTTGCGGCAGCCATGTGGGCTCACGCATATCTAGCAATGACCCATCTCAACGCAGAAGGTTCTGATGCGATTAAAGAAAAATATCTGACAGCAAGTATTGCTGGAGAAATGATAGGTGCATTGGCAATTACAGAACCATTTGGTGGTTCGGATGTGGCGGGCATGCGCACTACCGCGGTCAAAGATGGAAATAACTATATCATCAATGGGAGCAAAACATTCATTACCAATGGGGTCTACAGCGACTATATTATAGTAGCTGCTAAGACGGATACTGCGCTAGGAAGTAAAGGAATAAGTTTGTTTTTGGTAGATCGAGATATGCCTGGTGTGAGTGCATCTAAATTGGACAAATTAGGATGGCGCGCAAGTGATACAGGAGAGATTGCATTTGCAGATGTCGAAGTTCCTGCGACTAATATGATGGGGGAGGAGAACAAAGGTTTTTTTTATATCATGCAGCACTTTGCGCTGGAGCGACTTATCATGGGCATCAACGCACATGCTCGCGCAGAGCACGCTATAGCGTACACGTTGCAGTATATGTCTGAGCGCACGGCGTTTGGAAAGCAGATAGATAAATATCAAGCTCTACGTCATACTATGGCAGAACATTTGAGTGCTGTTGAGGTCAATAAAGTATTCAATTATAATGTCGCTTACCGTCTAGATCAAGGGGAGTATGTTGTGAAAGAGGCGAGTATGTCGAAACTGATGTCGACCAAAATGGCGGATGAGGTTATGTACGATTGCCTACAAATGTTGGGGGGCTATGGTTACATGGAAGAGTATCCGCTAGCGCGTATGTTGCGTGATTCTCGCTTAGGTCCTATTGGCGGCGGAACATCTGAAATTCTCAAAGAAATTATAAGTAAGATGGTTATCGATAAGAAAAGTTACAAGCCAAGTACTTAGACTATTTGAGAGTTTTAGATAACTATGGTTTAAATATATTTCCTAACTATTACATATAGTATTCGGTATAGTTAATTGTAATATTATATGTCTTCTGGCACAACATCCTTTTATTCTAGAGGTTATTACTTGTTTTACAGGCAAAAAACTGTGAATCCACTTCTGAAAATAGAGATTTATGCGTATTGATATTGTACTTTTAATTTATATTTGTCTAAGCTTATTGGGCTGCGATCATCATAAAAGTGCATCTGTTAGTACTACAGCAGCGGATTTTAATATGGAAAATGAGCAAGCTCAAGAGTTGCTTATTTATGATAGTTTTGACGATATAGAATATATTTTCAACTACAAAAACGATACTACCTATGTGATAAATTTCTGGGCCACTTGGTGCAAGCCATGTGTAGAGGAGTTGCCGTATTTCGATCTATTATTCAATGATTATAGTGAGGATAAAGTGAAAATTATTTTAGTAAGTCTGGACTTTCCTAAGCATATACAAAGTAAGTTAATCCCATATTTAGAAGAGAATAATGTGCTTCCTCAGGTAATGGTATTGAAAGATGGGAATGCTAACAATTGGATAAATAAAGTGAGTGAAAACTGGGATGGAGCTATTCCTATAACCCTAGTATATAATAAGCATGAGCGTGTCTTTATTGGCGGTGAAGTTCCTGACTATGCAAGCTTGGAGGCTAAAGTAAAACCACTAATTATTTATTAAAAACAGTTTAAAAACTAATAATATGATTAAGCAAATTTTAAACTTTGCGTTTATCGCAATGTGTGTATTGGGTATTTCCAATTGTGATTCTGGTTCAGCTACCACAGATGGTGATAACACAAAAATATCTACGGAAAAGCCTTCGATTAAGGAGACAGCTAGTAAAACTAAGATGGTGGATCTAAAAGTTGGAGATACTGCACCTGACTTTAAGTTGAAAGGTATTGATAACAAGATAATGTCGCTAGCAGATGTAAAAGATGCGAATGGCTATATAGTAACATTTACTTGTAATACTTGCCCATATGCAGTCATGTATGAGGACAGGTTGATTGATTTACATATCAAAATGGCAGCGAAAGGATATCCTGTGATCGCTATAAATCCTAATGATCCAGAGGTAAAAGAAGGAGACAGTTTTGATGCTATGGTCACGAGATCAAAGGAAAAGTCTTTCCCATTTGCTTATTTATTCGATGACGGTCAGAAAGTTTATCCTCAGTATGGAGCTACTAAGACTCCACACGTTTTTTTGTTAGACGCGGATAGAAAGGTTAGATATATCGGTTCTATTGATGACAGCCCGAATGATCCAGAAGCTGTCACGAAAAAGTATGTGGAGATGGCGGTAGAGGCAATAGAAAATGGGAAGGAGCCAACGCCAGATTACACTAAAGCTATTGGCTGTTCTATCAAGAAAAAGGCATAAATAATAGACCATATTGAAGTATTTATAAATGTCGCTATTTTCGTTATTTTAGGCATATTCACAAGAAGAATATTTAATTCCCGTGAATCGGGACAAGCTGCTCTGCGGTTATATTCTTTTACTACTGAATATGCCTATTTTATGAGGTATTTACTTCTATAACCCATAATGAAAAGACGCCTTATCCATTTCTAGATAAGGCGTTTTTTTTAATTGTTTTTTTAGTGAAATTTCTAGAATAAGAATGATTTTACGGCTTTGAAAGAATATGCGATAAGTCGGGATGGCCTAATACTGAAAGCTGGTTTGAAGTTGTAGTTCAAGGCAATCCTTATCAATTGAATTGGAAACTGTAAAGCATCTTTTGCAGTTATCTTTGAGCCTTCTATCTCTGACCATTTACTTAAAGAGACTTCTTTAAACTTCTTGAGCATAGTTTGCTTTCCATACTTGTTACGCATTCTCATTAAGAGCTCTATATCGAATAACCACTTTGAAATAAATGCCTTTTGGAATAGGGTATTAGCAGTATTTCTGGTAAAAACTTTAGCTCCACATTGCGTATCGTTGACTTTCAATCCTATAATCCATTGAATAATGATATTGAAAATATTGCTGCTTGCAGAACGGAATGCAGTACGTTGTATATTTGCTGTATTTACTCTGGTGCGTGATCCTATTACCATACCATCAGTATCAATATTGTCAGTCAAAGAATCAACTAAATTTTCGTAATCATCAAAACCTGTGGCAAGATCGGCATCCATGAATCCGATATTCGCCGCTCCAGTATTTTCTAACATATAGTTTACACCTGACCTTATGGCTTCAGCTTTACCATTATTGCGGGGTGCGTCGTAGATATGTATACGCGATTCTCGGCCTGCCTGAAAGGATTTAAGAATTTCTAGTGTATTGTCTGAACTGCCGTCATTTACAAAGCAGATCGTGTAATTCTTTTTTTGATTAAGGAATTTATTGAATGACATTAAGTCCAGTCTTCCTGCCTCATTGTAGCAAGGTACCACAATTGCATTCTCCATTTTTTGGGATATTAGATGGAGGGTACTGGTGAAATTTATATGGAGGGACAGTTACTAATATTCAAGTTTTCTGCCAATAATGTAAAAAGTGACGTAGCAATAGTCAGAAGACGTATATTTTAAGGATATATGTATATCTTTCACGTTTTCAATTCGTAACACTATAGTTAGTATTCATAAGTATGTTAATTTATCTTAGTTAAATTTGGATAAAGGAAGAAAATATTATTTGGTGGCCCTAGTTTCGGTATTGGTATTCCATGCTACGACTAATTTCTTTACGTTCGATCAAACCTATGATGCTTACGTGCATATTTTTTTTGCTGACCATTATGCAGAGAACTGGTTCGACAATTGGGATTACCGCTGGTATACAGGGTTCAACATTACATCTTATCCACCGCTGGTACACCAGGTGGTGGCCCTCTTATCCTATGCATTAGGTCTTAAGTTGGCCTTTTTTCTTTGGTCTATCCTTATGGTTTTGTGGTTAGTACGAGGGATGTATTATTTTGCGCAGTTATGGGTCAGTAATGAAGCTGCTGGCATATCTGCGATCTTAATAGTATTTACGGGCTCTTTGACGGAGGCGCTGCATATTTTTGGTCAAGTACCTAGTATCACTGGTATTGCGTTTTTATTGAATGCATGCCCTGAAATTTATAAGTGGATAGTTACACGAAAAAGATCTCACTTATGGTTGAGTATTGCATTTCTTAGTGTTACATCCGCTGCACACCATGTAACTACTATATTCGGAATGGTTTTCTTCGTGTTCCCGACTATTGGAATTGCTATGGTCGACCTCTGTATAGAAGATGAAGGGTCAATAAGTGATGTCACGCTAAAGCATTTTATTACAAAAATTGTTGCTAATTTAAAGCGTTTGCTGCCATTTGGAGTAGCAGTATTATTAATCATGATCACGGTTATATTCCCATATTGGGTTTGGACAGCGGCCGATCCTATAACTCAAGTCCCTATACCTCACGGATCGAGAGAGTCATTTATAGAGCAACCAAACTTAGGAATGATTTTTTTTATACTGCCATGGGGAATTATGCTTTTTGCGTTGCCTTACATTTTTGCGAGGTCTTACTACAAGAGGCACATATTTATGGGTTTATCTCTGACTTTGCTATTTATCCTAGGCACTGGTGGCACTACACCCATCCCAAGATGGATTTTAGGCGAGGCAGCATATGAGATACTTACCTTAGATAGATTTACATTTTGGGCGACTATGATTTCAGTTCCATTTTTTGGTGAATTTATGCATCGTATATATACAGGAGAGCTGAAGAAATTTAGATACAATTCCGCTTTTCGAAAATTTACTTTATTGTTTTTTTCGATTGGTATAATTGTATTTAATGTTATTATTGTTAACGCAGGGTACTTCCAAGCATTTCAACCTAGAGAGATAGACACAACTCCGATTGTAAATTTTCTAAATAGAGATAAGCACAGCGACTGGCGATTTATGACCCTAGGTTTTGGAGATCAAATGGCTTGGCTATCTGCCAATACAGATGCATTATCTGTAGACGGTAATTATCATAGTGCTAGACGTTTGCCCGAGATGACCTCCAAAGCAGTAGAACGGTTAGAGAATGCAAAATATCAGGGCGAGGAAGGCATCGGATCGCTCAAGGAATTTTTGACAGTTCCAGAAAAATTTAGTCTGAAGTTCATCTTTGCCAATGATAAGTTTTACGAACCCCTTCTGCATTTTTTAGGATGGGATAAAATTGGCCAACTAGAAAATAACGTGGTTGTTTGGGAACGCCCAGATGTACCACCATTGCCAGACCCATTACCAAGAAATAACATTCCCTCTATTCAGCGTTTTTTATGGGGTGTATTACCGCTCATGTGTCTATCCTTTGCGATTGTTCTTTATCTATTTTATCTTAAGAATAGAAAGTGGAAAATCCTTACAATAGATATTGGTATACTGACACAAAAAGCAAGGCAAGAGGCACGACGCAAATCAGTATGGCTAACCCAGTCCGCATGGATGATATTTCTGTTGATCCTTACTATTGGCTTTGCTTCCTTTGTTGCACTTAATCAGGATGTTCATGCGTCTCCAGAGAAAGTACTGAACGCATACTTTGATGCCCTAAATTATAAAAAATTTGATGAAGCTTATGATTTATTAGATAAGCAGAGCAGACCTATCATTGATCAATATAGATTGGAGCTCTCACTTGAGGATGGGATTCTCGCTTCTTATTCTATTTTAGACTCACTAAAGATAATAGATGTAGACTATAAAACAGCTACCACAGCAAGATGTAAAGTGGGGCTACTATCTACTACCTCCTTAAAAAGTTACTATTCCATAGAAGAATTTGACTTAATCAAAAGAAAAGGAGAGTGGTATATTAAACATAAAGCGTTCGAAAAAAATGTAGCTCCTGATCAATTTTTTGGGATTCCAGACATTTCGTTTCGTAAGCAAGGTAGAAGAAAAGCAGATGTGAGCAACACGCGCAGAGAGGATGTCTTAGACAGACCTGAAGCTTATATCCTACAAGCTAATCTTGTAAAGAAAGACGGTAATTATCATATAGTTGGAGAAGTACAAAACATAGATAACGTTCCCGCCTATATTACAGTAGAAGGTTCTCTTTTAGGGAAAAATGCAAACTTAATTGCTCGCTATAATGCAGGGAATGCGATTATTCATAAATTACTTCCTAATGAGAAGACACCTTTTAGAATAGATTTCGTAAATAAAATTGATACCAATACCTATAACTACACTTACTTAGAAAATAAGCAGGACTATGTGGATGAATATTACGTAGAACCAGTTGATTTTAATGTATATGTGCGGTCTATGGTCAGTGGACAGAAAATGTATAAGCTCATAGGGGCTAATAATCTGTCTATAAGTGGAAACGATATTAAAGGTGATGTGGTAAACTATGGAACTAACGAGATTAGTATACCTCAGATCTTTCTGGCTGAATATGATCATCTAGATAATTTAAAGTGGATTGAAACCAAATATCTTCCAAGTGGAGTAAGACCCCAACGAGAGAAAGAGTTTCATATAAAGTCTGTAATCGATGAAATAACGCTTGCAAAAATTGGCAATATTAATAATCTATTCGTCAACGGGACCTCAATGGGGCAGCTAGATTATTATGAAGATATTGAAAACCATATTAGTGAATTAAAAGAACCAAGACTTAAGAAAATTGATAATAACAAACTGAAAATTTTTGTGAACGGTTTCGTTTACGATTTGAATTAGATAATGTACAAGTGTTTGATAGTAATTTGGAGTTTGGGCATACTCGCCTTACTCTGTGATTGTGCTGATGATCACCTAGAGGAGGTGACTTGTATGTCTAATGCGAAGGGAGAAATTTCATATTTAAAAGACAGTTATAAAGCTGGAGACAAGATAAAATTTAAAGTAGCTACAAAGAATATTATACGCGAAGAAATTCTAATTGTCTGGGATGGTAAACTTGGACAGCAATATTTCAATAAAACAGTATATAACGATGATTTCTTTTTCACTTTTCCTGACTCTATTAGTATTATTAGCGGCTATGTTATGATCAAGATAATACATTGCGATAAAATAATTTGCCAAGCAGAAACCTATATTAGAAGTCTTCATCCTATAGGAACTATTGAATCCTACCTAGGTCCAAAAACTTTGGCAATAGATCAAAATATGAAATCTATGCTATGTTTAATCCCTACCGATAAATATGGTAATGCGTTAGAAGAGACGGATTCCATTTCATATAATATTAAATATAAAAACCTTAGTATTGAGAATACCACTAAGGGTATTAAAAACTTACTATCTTATCAGAAAATAAATAATAATAAGCAAGTAGGTAAAGTCCTGATGGGAGCTAAGTGTCATGATACCTACATCGATGAGCAGGAAATAGCTATTGTCGAAGGTCCTAAAAAAGGTGTTACCATTAATGTTGTGGAGATGCACCCTTATGGCGATAAGAGGCAATTGGTACACCTTAACACGGAAATTATATATGATGCGAAGGGCAATGTCGTAGCAGATGGTACCAGTATTATATTTGTAGTCGAAGAAAACAATAAAATACGTTCTCAATATCAGTCCTATACTGTAAGCGGTATAGCAAATGTATTCTTAGAAAATCCAGAAAATGCAGCTCATTGGGAGGTTTACATTGCAGGATTTAATAAGTCAAATATCATTGATTTAGTGTTTCAAAACAATATAGAATCAATTCCATTGCGTGTAGAAAAGAACTACTTAGTCGTAGGTCCTGTTATCGGGTCTTTAGATCAGTTTGTCCCCGATGGCACAGAAGTAGAAGTAACATTCAATAGAAGTACGGTAGAGCGTACAGTTATAGAACATGGTTATGCAAAAATAGAAGTACCAAAATATGCGGTAGAATTAAAAGAAACTATTGCAGAAGTTCATATTAACGGAAAAATAGTGAAATTGATTTTTTAAGAAATGGTGATACTGAATAGTAATATAAGAGTAGTTACAATAAGGTTAGCCTACCTAATAGGTATAGCTATAACTTTTTCTATACTAGCTAATCTTTATACATTCTTTAGTGCTTCAGAAATAATGTCCCATGTAAAAAAGGAAAAAACGTCGTACAATACAGCATTCCACGTACCCAGGGTGGATTGGGATCAGCCTAAATCGGCAACTGGTCGACTCTTAGAGGAATACGATAATGGAAAAATAACTAGAGCCTATAGCAATGCTTGGTACTTTTTAAATCAAGCATTACTTACTAAATCAGTCATTGGTCTAGAAGATTTCTTTGAGGATCATCTAATTGATGAAATAAAGCGCGTCATCGAAGCTGATAATAACTATTCAGAAGAACGAGTGGATTTAAGTCACGAAATTGAATTGCATCTTTTTTCATTAGATAAACAGGTTATTGCCTTTAAAGATAGAAATATCAGAATTAAGCGTAAAGTTTTTCATAATCAAAAGTTTGTCTATGAAGAAGAGATTTTTAAAAGCTATGAAATAGTAATGACTATCACGGATGGTAAGTGGAGAATCTTACAAATGAAAGAAATAAGAAACGATGATCCAGCACCATTGATTAATTTTTCTCCTCATTTCGTGCTTGATACCTTGACTACATATCAAACTAATGCATCCAATACATTAGGACTGAAGGTAAAAGTGGACTGCAAACAAAAGGTGATGAAAGGTTTTCACCGAATAAAAGCTGGAGAAACACTCTTCAGTCTTTCGCAGAAATATAATATAACCGTCGATCAATTAAAAAGCTGGAATAAAATAAAAAGTATCGATGGTATCAAGGTATGCAGCCACCTGCGTGTAACACCAACAGACACGGATAAAAAGAAGATATTACTTGTTACTCCACGTGTACAAAGAGGACCCCATGAGACAAATAGAGTAGTGGAAGAAGGTGAGACTATATTTTCAATTGCTAAGGAACTTAAGGTTCAGCCTGCTATACTCAAAGAAGCAAATAATTTATCGGATAATAATGTCAAGCCAGGTCAGGTCATAAAGGTTCCAAATATGATAGAGATACAGCGCGCTAAAGTGAGTACTATCAAAGGTTTGAATTATTACCCTCAGGCATCTCCGTGGCTAGACTTCTGGATAGATTACGATGCTACGATTATACGGAAAGATCTTCATGCCATCAAACAATTAGGTATGAACACGGTAAGAATTTTTATTCCAAGTGATGGGGTGGTGCCTGGTCTTCAGTTTAGCGTTATGCTTGATAAGTTAGAAAGCTTTTTAGACGAATGTGTAGAAATGGAAGTTGAAGCAATTGTTACTCTGTTTGATTTTCCAGTAAGTTTTGATTTATCTTATTATACACGATCAGAGCAACAACTCGCAGATATTCTTCTAAGGTTTAAGACACATCCAGCCATCCTAGCTTGGGACCTTAAAAATGAGCCGGATTTAGATTTTGACAGACACGGAAAAAAGAAAGTCATCCAATGGGTAGATTATTTGATTGAAAGAGCGAGAGTATATGATCCTAACCATCTTATTACCGTTGGTTGGTCAAGTCCTGAGGCAGCGATAAATTTAGCTTGGAAATTAGACTTTGTGAGTTTTCACTACTATAGAGACCCAAAATCACTCACCTTGGATATGTTAAAGTTAAAGCAATCTGTAAATAATAAACCAATACTATTAGGCGAATTTGGTTTGCCATCCAATAAGAAATGGTACAGCCCCACGGGGTATTCTAAGGAGGCGCAAAGTGAATACTTAGCTAAGATGAAACAGGAAATGGAGTTAAATAAATTGCCATATCTACTGTGGACACTCCATGATTTCGATGAAATTCCCAGTGAAGTATTTGGATTAAATACTTGGAGACATGCTAAGCAAAAATATTTTGGACTTTTGGATCGCAAAGGCAATAAAAAGCCTGCTTACCACATATTTGTACCCTCTAATAAATAAGGATCTTATCTATTCGCAAGTGATTGAAAGTGCATTATATACCAATCCGCAATATCTGAGATAGGTAATCCGCTAGCAGCCGCATAATTAGTCTGGCCTAACTCTCTACGATGTACATCATCCACAAGTAGCTTTTCCAAAGCGGCAGCCATTTCAGGTATGCTATTGGGACTAAAATACTCACCTCTAAAACCTTCTTCACTGATTAACTCCTTAAGGTCCCCAATATTAGGTAACATTACAGCTTTTCCATAACTACCAGCTTGATGGAGAACTCCAGAACTACCCGTAGTACTCGTATAATCAAAAGCGACTATCGTGCTTTGAGTGAACAATGCTGACACTTGATCTTCTTGTACGTACCCGGTAAAATTTAGACCGGGAACATGTTTATATTTCTCTTTTACACTTGCTAGATACCCTTTGACATTAGGATTGTCGGTACCAGCTATTGTCAAGTCTATCTCAAATGTATTATTCTCCCTTACTATTAAGAGCGCCTCAATTAAATTTTCAACTTTCTTGTAAGTACCGAATTTACCAAACGTTAGTACATTCCTTTTCTCAGGATTATAATCAAACTTAGGTCTAGCAGTTGATTCAAAGCTTCCATGCGGAAGTAAAGCTACATTCTTACAACCATACTTTTTCTCTAGGATGTTAACATATTTCGGCATTGTTACGCCTACTAGGTTGGCTCCTAGTATTATTTTAGTGATTTGTGAACCTATCATATCATAGGCTTTCTTTAAAATCGGATTCGTTGTGATTCCTGCCGATTGATAATCTACAGTCTCTATAATATTATGCAGTAGCACCATGGAAGGGATACCGCTCCATTTACTTATCATTGGACTCATTAGGCCTAATGTCGCGGCTATCTTTTTATCACCGAAGGATAGGAATTGTAAATTATATAAGACTACATCTGGTTTTATGCTGTCTATACATCGTTTTATCTTTACACTATTATCTAACTTATTGAATGACCATACAGCATGCACAAACAAATTGTCTGGTCTCTGAGCAGATGGATAGGGTTTCTTCTTGGGAAGCACATCCGTTATTAAATGTAATTCTTTGATGCTATTCTTTAACTTAAACTGTTCTACCAAGTGATAGGCATATTCATTTAATGTGCCTTTACTAGGAGGATAAGGAGAGACAATAGCTACCCTAAGCATCTTTGTTTTAGCTGCTGTATTTCTTCTTACACTAGCCGTAGTTTCCGATGGTATAGTTGCGTTTGTAATATCCACATTTTTATAAGTATTCATAACTATATCGTATCCGTTTTAAAAATTGTTATTTCCTCTAGCTTTCTACGTATTCTTGTTTTGTAATTGGTGTACGATCTTTGATAAATAATCATAGCTATAAGCATCATTGCCATCAACAGTATCTGTACCAGTATGATCTGTTCCATACTCTGATGATAGATATAGATGCCGACTATCTGACTTACGCCTATCAATAAAGAGATGAGCACTGGTACATAATTTTCTAATGACATGTGATAGTAAACAAATACATTAGCACATGAAAATAGGGTAGTAGCAATAGCATACTTATATAAGAGTGGCGCAGTTATTATATATGCACTTCCAAACAGCATACTGACAATTGATGTATCTAAAAAATAACAAACTATTATTATTAGTAAGCCGAACATAGCTACGGTAGCTACTGAAGACCAAAATAATTGTATGTGCGACTCTCCTTTTTTCTCCTTCTCTATAACCTTTGGAAAAAGCAGGGTCACTATTGTCCAAGTAGCGAAAAAGACTACTCTTCCTATCATCGCCAGGGAAGCATATAGTCCTGCCTCTTTGTTTTCAAAAAAATGTTTTACAAGCAAAACGTCACTATTATTAATAATTATTTGACTGAATTCATACATAGCCACTACCCCTAGAAATGTAAATACTTGGCGAGAGTGTGCAAAATTCGAGGTTTTAAAATATGTCGAAATTGGGGTTCTTCCAAAGTAGGCAGCAGCACCAAATGCAAATATAAATCCGATAGCTATCGCCTCTATCATCCACGATGGATGATATTGACTGCAGATATATACCAGTACTACAGTTGAAGCTAATCTAGCCAACATTTCCGCTATGTAAGTATGAGCAAGCTTTCTAAATTGGTTGGAACCTTGGTAATGTCCTCTCGATACACTCATATCAATGTATAATGGAACAGCTACAAATAGCAGAAGTAATGGTGTGGTGGTTTTGAAATTTAGGTAGTTTGCTATGTTTTCTTGACAGACAAGTAATAAAACGGAAATACTCACAGAAAAAATAATTGCAAATTTTTTCATCCACGCTACGAATGCTATTTCCTTACTTAGCTGTTGATCAGCTCTGTACTCTGCTACAAATTTTGCAGTCGCTAGCTGAAAGCCCAATGCTATAAATGATAATACTAGTACTAATGTTGCTAGTATATTTGCTGCTGCAAATTCCGAGGGACCTAAAAATCGACCTAGTAGTAAATTTAACCCATAGTTACCAATATTTACAACCAAGGTACTTACGAATAAGAACCCTCCATCTCCCAATTTATGCATCAGCTGCTTCCAATTCATCTATCTAGCTCCTTGCTGTATATAATTAAATTCGAACTTACTCAAATGAATATATTCATGAACTACATTGTGTTTTGGAGCATCCAAGTATAAATTTACAGTTCGTTGTTGTGTTATTTTCCTCAGCATCACCAAGGTATTATATCCAATCAAATCTATACTGTTCAACTGCCGCAAGTCGAGTACGACACTGTCTATTTGCTGCTCAATTAACTTTGCTATTTGTTCTCGAAAACCTATTGCATCCACACCTTCTAATGCACCGATTATAGTTATTACTTGCTGTTTATCTGATGACCGTGTCTCTATTGATAACATGTAGTTAATTTTCTTTTTTGCCAAATGTGAAAACGCCTTGCACTCCGATAGCAGAATAACTGAATCCTGTCACCGTAGTCTGTGAAGCATTACTATGTCTATAATATGCCAAAACATAACTATTCTGCTTGAAGCGATAACCTAACTTTGCATCCACTCTTCTAGTAAATTCACTATTTGTTTCTCGCGTCTCTTGAGTACCTAATGCAATGGTTAAATCATAAATAATCTTGTCTTTACGTCTTTCAACATTGTTGATATTTACAAAACCTTCTGTTCCGTTAAAGTAGTCAGGACTAAAATAAAGACTTGGATACTGATCTTTGTGCGTCATTACATTATAGTTTACCCCAACCTTTATATAGGGTATCTCTGCAAGATTATAGTAGAGAGAAGCATACAATAAGTTTCTCTTATTATTGTCAGTTTGTGTGGTAGCAATAAATTGTGTGTAAAGGCCTATTTTAAAAGGTGTCCTTATATGGTAGAAAAATTTGTGGTGACTCATTATGATACCCGACCTAAGTAGATCAGCATTGTAGTTATGAGCCTCCTGACTAAAGTTATATCCCGCGGTTTGGATTTTTGTGATATCATATTGAACGCTTACATCTAGTAGTATATCTTTTCTGATTAGACTACCATCCATGTCTCTACTTTGTGTCGGAATCATTTGTGCTATAAAGCTTAATTTTTTATTAGCTTGAAACTTTGTTCCGATAGCTATGCTGTGTTGAGTTGCGTTATTTTCAGGTATTATTTGAGTTAATTTTCTATTTGTATAGTGTAGAAAGCTCCTAAATCTTCCGTTATTACCTACTTCTATTTTGGCTTGTCCGACATAAGCAAAATTGTCCCCAATGTCTTGGGCGTACATATAATCTAACGTTAATTTTGGACGGTATTCATCTTTTATTAGCTCTCGTAATCGTAATGCATCAGGTTGATTAGGTACTATCTTTAGAGCTTGATCTATGTAGTTTACAGCTTGCTTATACTTTTTCTCTCCACGCATAGCTTCTGCTAAGCCCATTTTTACCTCAAACGAAGGCGCATAAGTACTGTCTAGAAAATGATAATATATTAAGCCTTTTTGAGTCTCATTGTCCCAGACGTTCATCCTCCCTCTTGCTAATATTAGCTCTTTACTTTCCATACCATATTGGATCATCAGCGTATCTATTAGCGCATGAGCAGCTTTGTATTTTCTATCAAATCCTAGGGCGTTGACCATATTTACGGCGACCCGTAATTTATCCTTTTTTGATACTTTGTCATCTTCGGCGATTAGCATTGCTATCTCAGCATAGTCTTTAGCTTGTTTCTTCTGCTGGAGTAAAACATTGGTGTACGATAGACCAATATTTCCTTCCAGAGGCTCTATATCTCTATCGGTCAATTCTTGATAAATCTTATTCGCTTTATGTGGCTTATCCATCCATAGATAATTGACAGCCTTATTTAAAAGGGCCTCTCTGTCATCAGGATTCTTTGCTAATATGGTATCTAGATGCATCATAGATGTATCATAGCTCAGTTTGTTTCTGTATTCTGAAGATATCGCAAGCAGAATATATTTTTTACTCACCTGAGCACTTTCATTTGCTGGATCTACCGCTATGGATTTGTCAATGTATTGCAGCGCAGTTTGATTGTTTTTTAGAGCTGCGTTGGCATTTGCATAACCAAGATTTGCTACAAAGTGATCGGGCTTCAATTCAAGCAATTCACTATACAACTGGGATGCTTCAGTATATCTCTTATTCCACATATAGGCTTCTGCTAAATTTAGCAGTATTTCGAAGTCACCAGGATAATGCGTTTGCATATGTTGAAACTCAGCTAGTGCCGCAGCCTTTGAACCTGAGAGACCTAATCCCCTAGCATGACATATTTTTGCAGTTTTATTTGTTGGGTTTGTTTTTAGAATATCTTCAAAGAAATATTTAGCTGCTTCAAATTCTCCACTTTCTAGCATTGTAAAACCCTCTTGCATATCTACTTGCGCCACTATTATATTGCATAGCAGACAAAGAAATAATCCTAATACTATTTTTCTCCTTCCCTTCACTTTATTCCTTTTACTGGATATTATAATTTGTATAAGAGGCACCCCCAATATCTCTATTGAAGTGTGCCTCATTATTCATCTCTTGCAAATTATTTTTTCGATTACTCCTCTGGTATTTTAAGGTGTATTCAAAATTATCTTCTTAGTGTATATCTTGCCTGCTCCATCTATTACTTGCAAAAAGTAAATACCAGGCGTCATACTATTTTGTCTATTGAAAGTATAATTGTTTATTCCTGCAATTAAATTGCCTTGTTCACTAAGGATTAATTTTCCTGTATTATCAGTTAACTTCATTCTGTAAGTGGTAGCGATATTGGAGTTAATAATATAGTTAGTGTTATGGTAAAATGGATTAGGATGTACTATCATTTCGCCTGCATTTACATCTGGTGCAATTAGTGGAATTTCTCCGTTGTTAAAATTCAAATTACTTAAATATACTTCCACCTCTTTTACCGTACCAGAAGTATTCATTAATTCAAAAACGACCATCTTTATATCCTTCCAATTAAACCCATTAGAATTATCAAACTGATTTTTAGCGATAGTATATTTTTTAAGCTCCTCGCTTAGCTGAATACTATACCTAGGTTGATCCTCCCAGAGAGTAATTTCCTCTTTTATCATCACCACATTAATTGATGTATTACCCTTGGCTGTAAACGTGAAGTTATTAAATTCATCTAGGTTAACTGGTCTAAATTTTGGACCTAGGCCTCTAAATATATTCATGGATGTGGTCAAGTTAGCCTTGATATTTACATCTCTATCGAGCGTGTAGCCTTCTATATCATCGTTATCTGAAGCGGATATTTCGTAATTGGTAAGATCATTTATTTGCTCATCTATTTCTGTGCCCCATGGTCCATCTGCAAAGAAAAGGTCATCCATAGCTCCATGCTCAGTATATATTCGACAACCGATATCATAGGCACCGTGCATGTCTATTATTATCTTGTCTCTGTAAGATTTTGTCAAGTTATATTGTTCATAAGTATCTTCAGTTTCACTCAGCTCTGTAGCAGTTTGCTTGCCTTCTACTTTTATTTTTTGGCTTTGATTTTTATTTATTAGATATAGATTCAATTTACCATTTACCATTTTACCATGGCTTATAAACACGCGCGGTGGTCTTGTTGTCTGGATTGTTTTTATCTCTTGGTACTGATCGATCCTGTCAATTGTAGCATTTATTAACGCTGTAAGAGTTGACATACTATTAGCCCAAATTTGAAAGTTGTACATTTCTGCTCTTCGAGTATAGTTTTCTCTCAACCAATGATTTTCTATATGACTACCTTTCTCATCGAGGTACACCGCAAAGGAACACGCATACTCAATATTACCATCTGCCTGTTTCATCTCCACAGTTATCAGCTGTGCGTCATTATAAAACATGGTGGAGATATCTCTTATTTGAGCTCCATCTAGCCTATCGCAGATATACTTCGTGTGCTCGTAAGTCTCATCTTCTGTCTTGAGTATTAGTATTGTCGCTAGTCTTCTTTCACCTTGTACATAGTCTGTGCTAAATACCTCAGTAGCATTTGTGATATGTATTAGATCATCTGGTGAAGTGACTTGTGCTACTGTTTCTGAAAGTGCATTCGTTGGTATAAATATAGACATATCGAATTTACTTCGAGCCATCGTATTTATTTCACTCTCTTGGAAAATAGGATAATTTCTATGACCTATATCTAATTTTTTCTTTACAAAATTACGTTGCGCTATGGCAGCACCTAATCTTCGATTGCTTTCTAGACCACCAGCCTCACCTCCAGTGGTATTGCACTGAGGGTCTTCTTCATCTATCAGTCCATCACCATTATCGTCTATTCCATTATCACAGATTTCTATACAAGAAGTGATTTCTTGACATTCTACATCTGCACAATCTATAAATCCATCGCCATCATCATCCACACCATTATTACAAATTTCTATAAGACATACATTTGAGTTGGCGCAGTCTGGATCTGCACAGTCGATCAGTCCATCTCCATCATCATCTATTCCATTGCCACAGTCTGTTTCAAATGGCGCAGCAGCACGACCGCAATTAAAGCCATCGTTTGAGGTTAAGTTCGCAGTAGCGTTCATGACCTCAGTAGCGATGTTAGTAGCAATATCTATAGAGTAAATTTTACCCGATGTACCATTTGCCGCAAAAAGTTGACCACCTATATTAGCCCATACGGCACCATAGTATCCATCGTCATTATTTATCGGTCCTATAAGATCACTATATATGACTTCTCCAGTATTGAGATTAGTCTTTATAAGTTTATTATCATTACCTATTCCGTACAGCATACCATCATCATAATGGTATGCCATGTCTGTTCCACCAGGATATGGTATACCTGTGTCTTCCCAAACAAGCACAGGTAGATTGAGATTTATTTTTAGTATGTTGGACTGCGTATTTGATAAATACATGTTGCCAGTATCATCTACCGTTGCCATAAAGAACACATCATCACCTGGCAGCACTAAACCTAGATTACCCAGTGAACCATCATTTCCTACAATCACTAATATGTTCGCACCATTTGATACAGCCGATGCATACACATGCCCATCTATCGGATTCATAGCAGCACCATTTATTAAATTTATTCCGTTAAGAACAAAAATATCCTTGTACCACTGATTTTCTATATCCAGCGTAGCAAGGTATCTGTTATTAATTACTTGATAGAATCGTTCGTCACACTCAAAGCAGAAATTATATGTTTCGCAATCGGTATCAGCACAATCGATTTGACCGTCCAAATCATCATCTATACGATTCCAGCATATTTCTACTTGGGCTATTAGGGATTCATTACTCAGAAGACAAAGCAGTATCGTGGCAATGATTATTAACCTCTTCATTTTTTAAAGTTCATGAGGGGATTAGTTAATTGGGATTCTAAACAAATATGAATTAAATGGTATTAGTTAAAATTCATAATTTTGATTTATTGTGACACGGTAAATAATTGTATAGTTCTCATTGTTTATTTACACATACCTTATTTACAATTACTTAATAAGTACCCAGCCGTCTGCATTGTTTATGGCCATATTATCATTCTTAGGTTTATATTTTTATGTAGATGATTCTTAAGCAATGTGACTCCAAGTGCTTTGATCATTAGTTATATAATTTGGGGCCATCCCTGGCTATTCTTAGATGGGTATTATATATACCTAGTAGGGCCAGGGTCGCTATGTTACATGACTCGCTACTCGCTCGGCCCTGCATCCCGATAGAAAAAATCGGGATTTGGTCTTCGGCCAAGAGGCCTCACCATTGCACAGCGCTTGTCCTAAACGAAAAAATAAATATTTAACTAAGGTTTTCAGGAGATCTTATACAGCCAAGCTACCAATTCTCTGCGAAGTGAATTATCAGTATGCGCCCAAGAAGCTACCTCTATATGAGTACACTCTTTTATAGTATTGTATTTCATATACCCAGGATACAGCTTCTCGTATTGGATGCTAAATGTGGAAGATGAATTATGCTTTACCAAGCCGTCTTTAGTACCATGGACACAAAGTATAGGTATGGCTTTACTGTCAGTTATAAAATTGATAGGAGAAGTATTGTAGAACCGTTTAGATTTTTTAGAACCTGCAAATCGATAAAGTACTGGAGTAGATCGCATCATACTTAGGTCTAGTGGTGGGGCATACATAAACATGCCTATAAATTGGCTTTGACTAAAACCTGCATTTGCAAGGATTTCCTTCTTAAAGTAAATAAGCGATGCCAAGTTGGCACCTGCACTTACTCCGCCTAATATTATACGATCCAGCGATGGGATTTTGCCTTCTATGGAAAGAACTTTTAATTTTTCTAGCATCAGTGCAATATCCTCCTGCATATGGCCCGCATGATAGCGCGGCACTTTCCTATAGGCAGGCATGACGACATGATATCCAAGCGATGTAAAAACAGCTGCCTTTCTAGCAAATAATTCTGGTTTGCCAAATATCCACCCTCCTCCGTGATAGTATATAATGAGTGGTTTCGTTGGATCGGTTACTTCTGGACTAAAGTGTACTAGGTACTGTTGTGCATTTGTACCAAAGCTTATAGTCTCTGCACACTGTCGCAACACACTACTACTGGAAAGTGTCTTTTTCCAGTAACCTATAAGTTGATAAAACTCGTAAAACATACTACCACGTAACATATACTCAAATATAAATAACTTTAACATTACCATTACACACTAATTCTCAATTGACACGTTTTATAGAATATTACATCTAAAATATCATAATATGAAATTAAAGATCAACCATATATTTACGGCGCTAATAACACTTACTATACTAGCATGTAAACCAGATGACGGTATGAACGTCAATCCGAATATTACAGACCCTTCTGTATTTGAAATAGTAGTTCAGAATGAATTTGTTTCTACTCCTTCTAAAGTATCCGTTTTTTATCGCGTTGTCGATGGTGCTAATAATCCTATCTCTGGGTTGACAGAGGACAACTTTTCTATCTTGGAAAAGGGTAGAAACGACACCAATTTTAAGGTTATTTCTAAGGACGAAGCGGATCGAACTATTTCAGATAATAAAGATATATTCCGATACAATGTGGTTCTACTACTCGACTTGAGTGGCTCTGTTATCAATAATGATCTAGATGCATTAAAAATTTCTTCAGAACAATTTGTCAATAATCTACTGAGCACCAATAATACATCCACCAAAATAGGTATTTATTGGTTTGATGGAGTAGATATATTACACGAACTTATTGGCTTTACAGATGACAAAGAAAGACTTACGGAGGCTATTGAAGGGATGAATACTTCTATGTCAACGGACAGATCTACAGATCTTTTTGGTGCTATTATTAAAGGCACAGAAGAAGCAAAAGACGCAGTAGCAGAAAATCTAGCAGCTGGGTTTCAATCTGCGGCTTCGGTAATTACCTTTACAGATGGTACGGATCAGGCAGCGAGATACTTACGCAGCGATGCGTTTGATGCAGTAGAGGAAGCTTCAACGGCTATTGACTACTACACGATAGGTCTAGGTGCGGAAATAGATGACACTGTTCTCCAAGCATTGGGTCCCAATAGCGCGCTATCGACTGATAATCCTGATGAACTTGCAGACAAGTTTAGAGAAATCTCTGATTATATATTTAATGAGGCTAACAGCTTTTACCTCTTTGAGTATTGCACACCTAAGCGTGATGGTTCAGGTATCAATGGACTCCGCATAGAGGTGATGAATGCTGAAGGCAGTGGATCTTTCAATACTACGTTTGATGCAACAGGATTCACCAGCGGTAGTTGTGAATTATTTTAAAGCGCAATCGAACCACTCTACAATTTTAAACTTACATAAGTAATTAAGGAATTGATCATCATCTTCTGGAACGTCGACATTAGCTAAAGCAATTCGGTAGCGAACTTGATAGTACGGTGGGGTGTAGCCTAGTAGGTGTGGAGTTACTATTGTAATAATCTTTGCCATACTTACAATCACATTATATACTGGTTGATTAATACGGGAGTAACTTAATTTTTTATATGCAAATAAGAGAGCCAAATAAAATTATTTCTTTAGGGGTATTCAGAAGTAAGAGCACATCACCACAGCGTAGCCCGTCCCGATTTTCGGGGGTGAAATATTTATACGCATTGGGTTGAAAACCCAGGATTATCATCAGAGTTAGATCCAATTTGGCGTGATTTTTTTGGAAAAAATCATGACAAATTGCTAACAAGAATTACCCCATTTTTAGCGAAAAATTTAGAAAAATGGAGTAATCCAAACCCTTTAGTTTTGATTAACTCCCTATGGTTCTACAGTTTAATCTTCTTACGAATATCCCTTCTTTAAGCTACTATTTTTAGCAAAAGCAGCAACCATTGCGGAAGCGTCAAGCTGGAGCTCGACAAGTGGAACGCGTAGAAGCAAGAGATCGTAACGGCATCCCCATGTATTGCTTTTTCAGCAAGACATGGGGATATAGTGTAGAGCACGGTCACGCCCTTTTGGGTCGTGATGATCCCAGATAAATACTGTAATAATTATATTAAGAATTTTTTTTGACTCGTAGCTTTTTGTAAAATTTGGCTATGAGATAGATGGAAAATCCGAATGCCAAGATGTATGGAATAGTGCCGACAAACTCACTGACACTGCGCAATGTAGCAAGCAAAACTATGGTCAGTAATATTATGGAGGGCAGCTCATTGAACAATCTAAACTGGAATGCGGACATGACGTACTCGCCACGTTCTAATTTATAGATTATGCTTTTGCAATACGCGTGATAAGCCGTAAGTGCTACCAATAGCACTAGTTTGATATGCAACCAAGTATTGACCACGAACCAATCCCAGCCATAAAGACAGATCATGGTGGTGCCGCATGACCAGGTAAGAACAGCTGCAAAATTGCATATAAGCTTGTACACGCGCTTCTGCATCAACGTAAACTGTGTTTGTAAAATTCCCTTGTTTGGTTCTATTTCTTCACCTGCTTCAACATGATAGACAAACATGCGGACTAGATAAAACAGACCAGCAAACCAAGCTACGAATCCAAAAATGTGTAAGGCTTTGAAGTAAAGAATCATATTTTACAGTGACATTATAAGTCTAAAAAATAATTGTGTACACAACAAAAATAGCTTAATAAAAGTAATTTCATCTTGATGTCTTTATAAAACTTGATCATGATCAATTCTTTTTACTATGCGTTGACGAGTACCGTAATTTAAAAGACTACTGCGAAGGTTTTCTGGATGTAACATACTTATAATCAATAGCAGAAACGCTAATATAATTCTTAGTAGAACTGTTGACCCTATAAGATAATTTATTCGTCTAAAAGCTTTGGATAAGAGTGTTTAAATCCGTTGTTTTGATGACCACATGCAGATAAATACCACATACAAAGATATATTTTCTCTTTCTGGACCGATAATGTTGGGCAGCGCTGTGCAACAAATAATAGTGCTAACGGACGGGGTTTTTCTGTATCATAAAAGTGAAGCCGACTTTGGAGCAATAGGATTTGTTAGTGTATTCTATCTAATGATTGCTGCCATAGGTTATAATTTTTCAAAGGGTGGGCAGATTATGATAGCTCGCCGTGCTGGTGAAAATAATCCGACAAAAGTAGGAGAGGTTTTTCAAGCAATGTTGACCTTTGAGTTCTTTCTAGCGCTTGTGTTATTCTGTATAATGCAATTTGGAGGTTACTATATCTTTTCTATTTTTACCAATTCTGATGTTATATTCTATAAGAGTTTAGAGTATCTGGACTATCGATCTTATGGAGTATTCTTTAGCTATGTTGGACTTAGTATTATAGCACTGTACACGGGTATATCGCGCACCAAATTTATCCTTGTAGATTCAATAATCTTAGCGCTGACAAATGTAATATTGAATTACGGTTTCATATTTGGACACTTCGGCTTTCCGGAGTTAGGTATACAGGGTGCCGGTTTGGCAAGCACACTAGCAGAAGCATTTGCATTTATTTTATTTCTTATATATATAGTCTTCGATAAAAAGATACAAAAGTATAGACTATTTTCTATTCCAAAGGTGATAGACTTTGATGCTATTAGGACACAAATAAGAATTTCATCTCCAGTGGTCTTACAAGCGGTAGTGGGTTTTGGATCATGGTTTGCTTTTTTTGGTATAATAGAAAATTTAGGAGAACGCCCATTGGCGATTACCAATCTGGTTAGGATGGTTTACCTCACCCTGTCTATTCCGACCTGGGGCTTTGCGTCTGGAGCAAATACACTGGTTAGTAACTATATAGCTATTGGTAAGAAACATGAAGTGATACCCCTATTGTGGAAAATTAGCAAGATTTGTCTTACTTGGACCTGTATCCTTTTGCTGCCATTCTTATTGTTCCCAAAGATGATATTGTATCCTTTATTTGGCAAGCAGGATATGTCATTGATAGTGGAGGCGCAACCTATATTCTATGTTATGGGGATCATCCTAGTGCTGTTTTCAGTATCGGCTGTATTTTTTAATGGGCTAGCCGCTACAGGTGCTACCAGCTTTGGACTACTCATCCAAACCATCTCAGTAGTTCTGTATCTTATATATGTATATGTAGTAATAGAGTTGCTTCAAGGAGGACTAGGCTGGGCGTGGGCTTCTGAGATATTCTATTGGCTCATAATCTTTATAGTTTCTTTCTGGTTTTTGAAATCCAATCGGTGGTATGATTTAAAGGTTTAAAGCCTGTTTTTTACCTAAATACCTACCCTAAACAGGTTAATTTTGCCATTTACGATTCCTGATTTTTGACATGGCTATACAAAGGCTGTATCTTGGTTTTCTCGTATTCTTTTTATGCGAGGTGCACTTAATATACCGATGGACAAAAATTACACTTTAAAACTTTTCACTGCGACATTTATCTTATGCTGCCTTTTTTTCAGCACGTATGCGCAGCAATATATGCCATATGGTCTAACCAATGCTGATTTACCTCAAATTAAACCCACCACATTAGCCGACATTCCCTACGAAGGCGTTCAAAAAAGAGATAAAGCCAATTTTTGGCAAGATAGAGTTTCTATACCTACACCTGTAGACATTAATCTTACGGACGATGGGCAATGGGCAGAATTGCCCTCTGGTGATAGAGTCTGGAGGATAAAAATTAAATGTAATAACGCAAAAGGCATGGCCTTCATGCTAGATAAAGTAAATATGCCAGCTGGCGCCAAGCTTGATGTTTATTCTACCAATGGTAAACATATAATGAATAGCTATACTGCTGCTGATGTAAATCCAAAGGGAAATTTACTGGCAGGTCCAGTGGCTGGGAAGCAAATAATATTGGAATATTACGAACCTAAAGATGCCAGAGGGCAGAGCGAATTATCTGTATTTCAAATACAGCGAATGTATAAAGACTTCTTTAGGCCAGAGAACTCCGCTGAACCGCAGAAAGATTTTGGTGATGCAGCAAGTTGCAATATTAATTTTAATTGTCTTGAATCTGACTACTTTGATGATGTCCAGAAAAGCGTAGTACGAATATTGATGATGACAGAAGAAGGCATGGTTTACTGTAGTGGATCATTATTGAATAATACCGCAGAGGATATGACCCCTTATATTCTTACAGCATATCACTGTACTAGTGAGTTGACTCCCTTATATGATTTTTATAGATTCGATTTTAACTATACAAGTCCATTCTGTACTAATCCTGGGCAAGAGCCACCTTATCAATCTCTTTTGGGCTGTACGCCCATCTCAGGCAATGCAGATAGCGATTTTGAACTGTTGAGGATTTTCCAATCTATTCCTTCAAATTATGATGTTTATTTTGCGGGTTGGAACCGAACACATGATTACAGACCAGATACGACTACAATGATACATCACCCTTTTGGTGATATTAAAAAAGTGTCGCAAGAGTATAGTCAGATCGTTATTTTTAATGCCACTATTGATTGGGACAATGGCTTGGTCACAACTGGGCGTTCGCACTATCGTAGCTTTTTTGACTACGGTGCATTTCAGGGTGGTTCATCTGGAGCTCCTATTTTTGACGATAACGCATCCGTTATTGGGCAGCTGCACGGAGGAGATGCAGGATGCGACAATCCTAAGGCATTCTCAGGTAGATTTGTGAGTTCTTGGACGGGTAATGGATCACCAAGTACTAGGCTTAGAGATTGGTTAGACCCTATCAATGCAGGCAACTTGATTCAGCCAGGATTTGATCCTCAAAATACCACTACAATTTCTGCAGATATAACTGGACGGATAATAGACGTTAATGGAGGACCCATGCGCAACAATGTCGTTTATCTAAATAGTAATGACAACTACCCACGAAATGCCAGTACTATTATTGACTCCGCATATACAGATAGTAATGGTTATTATGAGTTTTCTGATATGACTGTAGGATCAGACTACTTTATTTCTTCTTATAACAATAAGTGTCTCCGTGATGGACTGGCAGTAAGTGACATCACTAGGGTAGTAAGTCATCTAGTTTTTCAGTTAGAATTTACGGATCCACATCAGTATATAGTGGCTGATGTCACGAACGATGGTAAGATCAGTGTTAGAGACGTGATATTTATGAGAAATATTCTACTCAATACTATGAGCAGTTTTCCAGGTCGAGAATCTTATGTCATTATCAGAAGTGATATGGTGTTTGTCGAAGACAATCCGATAACCTACGAATGGCAAAAAGATGCCTTAAGCTATAAGGTGAGTAATCTTTCTGGACCCGCGTTAGTCCCTGATTTTATTGCTTACAAGTTAGGTGATGCTACGTTTTCGTCTTCTGGCTGCGATGAATAAGATTATTTCCTAACTTCTTTTCTCAGCACAATACGTTCCGATGTACCAACTCTGTTCATAGCGAACACTAAATTTAGATCTTCATCAAAATCGAATTTAACCAACTTTTCGAGTTTGCCATTAGCCGTTGTATATAAGTTTCTACCAAATACACGGTATGTCCCTTCTTCGGAGTCTATGCTAAATCTTGCTTTGTAAGTTTTGTCAGCATTAAAGATAAACTGTACATCATTTGAATCTGCTTTTTCGTTCCCTTCCACAGTCCAAGAAATTGCATTCCATGTACCTACTAATTCATCAGCGAGATCAGCACCGCAGCTAAATTGGGTAGCAGAAAGCGCTAAGAATAGTAAGAAAAGCGAGATTTTTTTCATTTGTGATGGTTTATGTTGTATTGAGAATAAGCTTTAAGGTAATATTATTTTTTAAATACAATCTTTAGACATTCTTTCATAATAGTAGCTGCCTCCTTCAGATCCTCAGCTGTATGAGCGGCAGATATAAAACCAACTTCATACCCACTAGGTCCGAGGTAAATCCCTCGCTGAAGTAATTCATGATGTAAAACTTTGAATTTTTCCATCGATGCAGGATCTATCTGATCAGCACTGATGATGCGTTCTTTGGTAAATGCTATCCAAAATATAGAGCCTATAGTAGGGATGCTAATCTCCATATTGTGCTCCTCCGTAAAGGAAAGAATGTCGTTTACAAATCCTTGTGTTTTAAGCTTGAGATCTTCATAAAAATTTGGTTCCAGCAACTGCTCAAGCGCAGCATAACCAGCAGACATAGCCACGGGATTTGCTGATAAAGTACCTGCCTGGTAGACTGGGCCATCAGGTGCGACATGGCCCATTATCTCATGGCTCGCACCATAGGCGCCAACGGGTAGACCTCCTCCGATAATTTTCCCATAAGTAAGTATATCTGGTTGCACACCATAGTGATGTGCTGCTCCTTCAAAACCAACTCGCAGCCCAGAAATGACCTCGTCAAATATCAAAAGTGCGCCGTATTTATAACACTTCTTACGCAAGCATTCTAAGAAGTACTTATCTTGCAACAAGAGGCCGTTGTTCGCAGGTATAGGTTCAATGATTATGCAGGCTATTTCGTTACCCATTTTTTTCATGAGTTCATGCAATGCATTGCTGTCTCCTAGTGGTAGTACGATAGTTTCTTTTGCAAAGGCTTCTGGTATACCAGCCGAAGTACTTTCACCAAATGTAGCAAGACCAGAACCTGCCTTTACCAATAAGGAATCTACATGACCATGATAGCAGCCTTCAAATTTGATAATCTTGTCTCTTCCTGTAACACCTCTCGCCAATCGGATAGCGGACATTACTGCCTCCGTGCCAGAGCTGACAAAGCGTATTTTATCGATGTATTTATTATTGTTGATGATGAGCTTACCCAGTTCGTTCCCTAGTCTCGTAGGAGTTCCGAAAGATGTACCTTTGGATATGGTAGCAATTACTTTTTCTCTTATCTGACTGTTGTTATGACCCAATATCAATGGACCCCAACTACAACAGAAATCAATGTAGGTATTATCGTCCTCATCAGTAATTCTACTACCGTTTGCTTCTTTGATAAACAATGGGGGCCCAGAAACAGACTTGAATGCACGTACCGGCGAGTTTACTCCGCCAGGAAAATACTGCTTGGCTTCAGCAAATAATAAAGTCGACTTTTCTCGTTTGTTCGTTGTCGTATCCATACAACAAATCTAATAATATAATGATAGGCACTTCATCTTCTATAGATTATTGCAATTTTCAGCGAGCTTTTTTACAATTTTATGATGGAGCAGCATGAAGCTTTTGGATGTCGAGTCTGACATAGTTACATCTAAAAGTAGTCCTATTTATGCCTATGATATTAGATATTACTATATATTTGTGCAAACTTCGTTATGGATTTGATCTCCTTGGTGAGTGAAGAAATTGCTTATTACCTAAAACACAAAAGAAAGGCTGCTATACCTGGCTTTGGTCGTTTTCACGCTATAGCTCAAAGTGCTAGCTTTGATCCTGATACGAATGTACTCATTGCTCCATTTGATATCATCACTTTTACGCCTGATTTAGAGGAGAGGGATTGTGGTTTTACAGATTACCTCGCATCACATCATAAGCAAGCTGGACTGTTAGAACTTTTCTTAAGTAAAGTCATTGAAAGCTTGTCCGAGAAGGACCGTGTACATCTGCCAGAGTTAGGGGAGTGCAGCAAAAGCGAGGATGGTTTGCTCCACTTCACATCTGAAGTTTTAGATGCAAATAATACAGGCTTTGACTTAAAAGGAATTTTGTTAAACCCTATTCAATCGATGCAGCAAGAAACCATAGTTGCTTCTCCTAATCCACCTGGCGCATCTAAGCATGTTGAACCTATTAAAAAGAATCGACGTGGTATGTTAGGCTTGGCTTTGATTACTATGGGATCATTTTTTGTTGTGACCCTTTTGATTTCTACTAGGTATCAAAATACAGAGGACCCTGTCTTCCAAAAAGTTTCTACTAGATACAATGTTAGCCCTAAGGATAATCAGAACGAGGTTCTCGTCACTTCTATAAATTCGGATCTAAGTACTTCTATTGCAAGCATTAGTATTAAAGAAGAGATGGTGAACAAACAGCTACGAATGTCTGAGGTAAATACAGATGTGGTGAATAACGATTCTAAAAATATTGCAAGAATTGTCACCAATACCTTTGGTTCTGAAGCGAATGTTGTAAAACAACTAAAGCTTATTTCCTCTCTAGGTTTTGCAGGCGAGAGATTGGTAAAAACTGAAAATCTGGTTTCTACTATCATTATCGTAGAATACACAGATCAGCACAATTTAGAAACTGTTTTATCTAACATAAAAGAGCAATTTCCACGCGCCAAGCTTTTACCCTAAGAAGACTTCAGAAAAGCAAAAACCTTTTTCATCCTAAATTTTTTTATAAAGCGTAAATCCAAGCACATGGTTAGCATACCTAATATAAAGTATATTGATAATGGAAACTTCTTACTTATTGCTGGTCCTTGTGCGGTCGAGAGTGAAGAGATGTGTATGGCTGTTGCAGAAAAGATGGTGGATATAACAGATAGGCTTAAGATACCTTATATATTTAAAGGGTCATATCGCAAAGCCAATCGAACTAGGTTGGACTCTTTTACTGGCATTGGAGATGAGAAAGCACTAGAGATATTGCAAAAAGTAAAAGACAAATTTAGTGTACCCATAACTACAGATGTGCACTCCGTAGCAGAAGTGGGTATGGCAGCTGAGGTAGCGGACGTTATCCAGATCCCTGCATTTTTATGCCGTCAAACCGATCTGCTGGTTGCAGCTGCGCACTCTGGGAAATATGTTAGTATAAAGAAAGGACAATTTATGTCTCCTGAGTCTATGCTGCATGCGGTCAATAAAGTCAAGGAAAGCGGAAATCAACAAGTTGCACTTATGGAGCGTGGGACTACTTTTGGATATGGAGATTTAGTAGTAGACTATAGATCTATTCCGACTATGCAATCATTTGATGTACCAGTAATACTTGATTGTACCCATTCTCTTCAACAGCCAAATCAGATTTCAGGGGTTACAGGAGGTAAGCCAGCTATGATTGAAACGATTGCAAAAGCGGGAATTGCAGTGGGTGTAGATGGTCTCTTTATAGAAACACATCCAGATCCGAGTATTGCCAAATCTGACGGAGCCAACATGTTATCACTAGAAAATATGGAAAAACTACTTATTAAGCTAACAAAGATTAGGCATATTATCTCTAAAGTAGAATAAAATTTTTTTAAATATTGAATTTGTGGATTATTATTCTTAATTTGACATCATAATCAAAACATACTGCTTATGAGAGTTTCAAAATTATTTATCGTGATCTCCCTTTCGCTAAGTTTGATTTTAGGATTAAACGCCCAGCATACAGTTGAAAAGACGCTTGTTAAATCATTTAACCTACAAGGCAATGATCTTATTGATCTCAATCTGGGAGGAGATGTTCAAGTCAAGGAATGGAAGTCGCCAGCTATCCGAGTACAAATGCTTATTATCTTAGAAAATGGAAATGAGTCAATGCTCAAATCATTGATTAAAGCTGGACGATATAATCTTACCTCTACTCAGACAGAAGATTCTTTTGAAATTAATATACCTGGTCTCGATCGGGAAGTTATGATCAAAGGCGCTCCATTAGTAGATAATGTTTCGTTCATCGTATATATTCCATCAGGTACCAATATTCGCGAGGCTATTATTGCAGCAGCAGAATTGGACGAGGAATAGGTTATCCTTTGCAGTAAGATGCCAAATTAGCTATGCTATATTGATTTGTAGTAAGCGAACTGACAATTAGGGCACGTACAGAAAATTTTATTTAGTAGATACAATCTATACAGACCGAAATTTGTTATATTATCGTATGTATTCATACTTTATATACCTAATTTCGGTCATTGTATGTCTGCTGCTAATGGTGCAATTTGCCATTATCGATTACTAAATAAAAACAAACTATGCTCAAGTACTTGTCCCTTGTATTTATCTGCTTTCTGACCATTTCGAGCTATGCCCAAAATAGCAAAATAATCAATAAAGATTTCGATATAGAAATCTACGATTCCGTAGATTTTGACCTCTATGGCGAGACGACTTTCGAAAAGTGGGAAGCAGACTATGTACTCGTAGAAACTACTGTGAAACTATGGGATACCCCCAAGCGAATCTTCGAAAATCATATTAATAAGGGCAGATATTATTGCGATCTAAAAGGTACGGGTACACTAGCCAGAATAGCCTCCGTACCTGTAGAAAGAGCAAATCTTTCCGTGGAAGAGTCCGTAGTTTCAGTCGTTTATTATCCCACTAATTTTAATATCTCCGGCAGCAAGATTATACGGGCATCAGAGTCTGTATCTTCGCGTGAAGATAAAAAATAGGGTTCAAAGTGCGTGCCTCTAGACTTCGCGGGAAAAAGCGGATATTCAAGGATTATGGCTTGTCTATGGCTTCGCTATCGCTTTAGTTCTAAGGAACTAGAGCATGGCTCGCACACCCATTCGCCCTCTTTTCGTCACCATTCCTTCCGTTCATGGGAGATTAGGCTTTGTTTTAGTTCTGATCATTCTTATTATAGTAATTTTTACCTTCTATCAATTTTATTTATTCGCCTGATCTTAGCAAGCATTCCTATACATTTTAGAATAGCTGAGATCAACCTTTATTTTGAATAGACGCTTAATTCCCTACAGGAGACAATAAACCCTGGGCTAGGGGTAGTAGCAGTATCCAGCTATGCTGGGTAGTCCAAAGGACCTGGCTGCGAATGACCCGCCGCGCTAGCGGAGCCTCCAAATCATCATTTTAAATATCCAATACTATCGTATCTTTGTGTCATGATAAAAGAGGTGGAAGTACGTGTTGACTTGGAGAAAGTAGGGGATGAAAAATACCTTTATGATCGAGGCATGGCTAAGTTATTTATAGACCATGATCGCATCAAACATTGGGAAATTCATAAGCGTTCGATAGATGCTCGCCAGCGAAATCCTATCTATGTCTATCGCTTAAAATTTTATATAGACGAGGAGCCAAAGATCCAGCAAACTACCATATCTAAATATGAAGATGTAAAATCTAGAGCTAAGGTTATCATCATTGGAGCTGGACCAGCAGGTTATTTTGCGGCACTCGAGTTGATAGAGCTAGGATTTTGTCCAATACTATATGAGCAGGGTAAGGATGTGCGTGCTAGACGTAAAGACCTGAAAGCAATTCAGCAAGATGGAGTAGTAAATGACAAGTCAAATTATTGCTTCGGCGAAGGTGGGGCAGGAACTTATTCGGATGGTAAGTTATATACCCGTTCGCATAAACGTGGCAAGATTATTAAGGTACTGGAATTACTGGTAGAGCACGGAGCTAATAATGATATATTGATCGACGCACATCCACATATAGGGAGTAATAAGCTGCCTCAGATAGTGCAAAACATTCGCGCGACGATCGAACAATTTGGCGGTGAAATTCACTTCAATGCGAGGATGACTGATTTACTAATAGAAGATGGTAAATGTAAGGGTGTCGTCATAGATAATGATGAAATCCATCGTGCGGAAGCAGTTATATTAGCAACTGGTCATTCTGCTAGGGCAGTATATGAATTATTGAACAGTAAAGGAATTACTATAGAGTCAAAGCCATTTGCATTAGGCGTGCGAATAGAGCATCCTCAGTCCATCATAGATGAGGTACAATACAATCGTAAAGACAGGGGGGCACTTCTGCCAGCCGCCAGTTACTCTTTGGCATGTCAAGTGCAAAATAGAGGCGTATTTTCATTCTGCATGTGTCCAGGTGGATTGGTTGTGCCAGCGGCGACCGCGCCAGGAGAAATAGTAGTTAATGGAATGTCCCTCTCGCGCCGAGACTCTCCATTTGCTAATGCTGGAACTGTAGTAGCAGTAGAACCCGAAGATTTAGAGGAATATGAAAGTGAAGGAGTATTCGCTGGACTCGTATTTCAAAAAACGATAGAGCAAAAGGTATTTTCTTATGGTGATGGTTCTCAAAAAGCTCCAGCACAGCGTCTACCTGATTTTGTAAAAGGAAGGCTATCCTCTGATCTAGCTCCTAGTAGTTATATACCTACATTATTTTCTGCACCACTCCATGAACTTTTACCTAGTGGTATCTATTCTAGATTGCAAGAAGGAGTCAGTCAATTTGGTAAAATGATGAAAGGATACTACACAGAAGAAGCTAATGTAATCGGAGTAGAGTCAAGAACTAGTTCTCCTATCAAAATACCAAGGAATAAAATTACTTTTATGCATGAAGATGCGACTGGCTTATTCCCATGTGGAGAAGGAGCCGGTTATGCTGGGGGTATTGTTTCTGCGGCTATGGATGGTCAAAACGTAGCTAAAGCGATCGCCAAGTTCTTAAGATAAATACAAAACTAAAAATCAAAATGTTCAAAAATATTATTGACTTAATTGGTCGAATTCTTCTCGCATTTATATTTCTCTATGAGGCATATGACTCTATTGCTTTCTTTCAGTTTAATAAAACTATGATGACTGACTACGGGATTACGTGGAATCAAAATCTGCTGTTATATGCTAGTATTTTCTTATTAATATTTGGCGGTATACTCATTTTGATTGGGTATAGATCATCTTTAGGCGCTATTTGCTTGCTCATTTACTGGATACCATTAACTTTCATACTATACTCTTGGTGGAATGATCCCGAGGACGTAAGACGACTTCACAGCTTGATGTTTATGAAAAATATGGCTATCGCTGGTGGACTGATGATGCTCTTTGTCAATGGTGCGGGAAAGTTTAGTGTCAAACGGATATTTGCTACCACTCGAGTACCAGGGGTATCATGATTTCTTTTCAATTAGGCATTTTCAAAAGTAAGCGAAGCCAAGCCTGAAAGCTTGACCAGCTGACTAGATGGGGTTATAATATTATAGAGCTAGGTTACAACTTTGTGTAAATGTAGAGATTGGATCTAATTTAGCGTGATTTTATAGAAAAAATCATGACAAATTGCCAACAAGAATTACCCCGTTTTCATCGCAAAGTCTAGAATAACGGAGAAATCCAAACTTTTAAAATTCGATTATCTCCTTATGGTTGTGCAGGTTACTCTTCTTGTGAATATCCCTAGGTTATCCTTCCTATGAATATTCCTAAATTACTCAGCAGCAGATGCAGAATGATCGGGATGTAACTCTTCACCACATGATTTGCAAAATTTAGCATCATCCTGGTGTGTTTCTTCACCACAATATGAGCATGACTGTGTATTTAAATAAACATTTTCAACATTTTCTTTGACCATTTCAGCGGATACAATTCCAGTTGGTACAGCTATCACAGCATATCCCATAATCATAACGAAGGCGGCGAAGAACTGACCGATGGAGGTAGTAGGTGTTATATCGCCATATCCTACCGTAGTCATAGTGACTATAGCCCAATATATAGATCTTGGTATGCTGGAGAAGGAATCATTAGTACCTCCTTCTATAAGATACATTATAGATCCTATAATGATTGTCATCAGAAATATGAAGGTTAAAAAGACAGCTATCTTCTGTCTACTGGCCTTAAGAGACTCTGCAATATATTGACTCTCCTTTAAGAAATTAGCCAACTTGAATATCCGAAAGATACGCATCAACCTAAAAGCACGTATAACGATCAAGAAATGTGTATTAGGAACTAACAGAGTCAAGTACGTAGGTATGATGGCAAGTAAATCTATTATACCAAAAAAGCTAGTCGCGTACCTGATAGGCTTATAAACACAGTATAGTCGCAATAAATATTCAGCGGTGAAAAAAGCAGTGAAAAACCATTCTAAAACAAAAAATATCTGATTGTATTTTCTCGCATAGGAATCTATACTTTCGAGCATAACAATAAGTACGCTTGCTACAATAATGATCATCAAGATGATATCGAACCATTTACCCGCAGGAGTATCTGCTTCGAAAATGATTTCATGCAGTTTTTCCTTTGTAGGATTGCGCTTAAATCTTGCTTTTTTTGTCATTTATATAAACAGTAAAAACGGGTAACTGAGCTTAGGGATACAAACTTATCAATTATTTGATTCTTTATTGAGCGTTAGGCTTCATTTACTGATTGGACTTGAGATCAAGTTGGTTATGCCGCTTTCTCGTGGACCGCAGCAAATATATAGCCAAAATAGTAACAAAACCATAAATTATGACTAAAATAGATATGTTAGAGTCTCAGGCTCAATTTTTTTTAGATGCTTATTATTTTATATTGATTTTTTTTCATTTCTTTACGAAATAGTTTAGCAGCTATCGAATATTACAAATTTCTATGCAGAAAACTCCGACACGAATTTTATTCATCGGCGCAAGATTTTTTGTAACCTAATAAATTTATAATACTGTGATAAGAGCCATTATTATTGAGGATGAGTTGAACAGCCTCAAGAATCTAAAGAATTTAATTCAGGAAAATTGCCCACAGATTGAACTTTTAGGTACCGCCACTAGCGTTGCTGAAGGTCAGATTCTGTTGGAAAATCTAAAAAATAAAATCGATTTAGCTTTCATGGATATTCAATTATCTGATGGCTTAATCTTTAATCTATTGGATCAGAATCCCAATATTAATTTTAATATCATATTTGTTACTGCCTTTAGTGAATATGCTATCCAAGCATGCCGCTACAGTTCCATAGATTATGTGAATAAACCTATCGATCCAGAAAAGTTGGTAGAAGCAGTCAGTAGGTACACGCCCAGAGGAGACAACGCCATTAATGAACGATTAGATGTTTTCAAAGAATACTATACCAATCCAAACATATTCTCTAAAATGAGTATCTCCGCTGTAGATGGTATTTACTTCGTGAATATAAAAGACATCTTGAGGCTAGAAGGAGAAGATAACTATACACATATCTACTTAGAGAATAAACAAAAGATAACAGTATCCAAGACTATCAAATGGTACGCAGATTTATTGGAGAATAAGAATTTTTTCAGAGTGCATAAAAAGCATGTTATCAATCTGAATTATATGCAAAAGTTCGTCAAAGGGGAAGGTGGTTATTTGATTATGGATGATAGTAAGGAAATAGAAGTTTCAAGAAGAAGAAGACCTGCTTTTATACAGCAGTTAAAGAATATGCAGATGGGGCTTTAGGCTGCTATTTGCAAATGATATTGCACTCTGTTAGTAGGGTTCAATTTTATTTATACTGACAATTTTTAACAATACGAAAATCCTAATACTATGGGAAAACTGGTTAAACTTCAAGACTTGAAGAAAGATCTGTTTGTGCTCGACTTTGAGGATATGAAAAAAATCAAGGGAGGTAGTAAACGGTCATTTTTTTGGTTTGGTGGTTGGGGAGGTACAGTACCTCACTAATACACTGTCAAGAATCTAACGGGTCACAATAACTATTGTGACCCCGTTTTTTTTTAGATTGCTCTAAGTCATATCGCCTATGTACACTAAATCTATTCAAACTCTAGAAGACGCTATCCTCGCTAGCAATGAACCAGTCCAACAACTACGCATGTTGGATCAGTTGACCAACCAACTTATATATACCGATAACAAAAGAGCTAAATTCGCAATCTATCAGATGGAGCAGCTGCTAAAGCAGCACAAAGAACAAGAAATATTCCTGAGTTACTTACTCAAAGCAGGCGTGATTCATAACCAAGATTACGATTATGAACTTGCTATCAAGAAGTTTAAAACTGCCATTGAAATACTAGAAGCAGAAGGTGATGCCAATGAACAGATAGAGGCGTACATTGATTATGTCGGAGTGTGTATTAATATAGATAAGCTAGATACTGCCAGATACTACATAGCGAAAGCTGAAAGATTATTAAGAGATTTTCCAGCGCTAAAACTAAAAGCTAGATTGCTTACACGTGAAGCAGGTCTTTATCTGAAGGAAGAGAACTATGATAAAGCATTGACGCTTTTTCATAAAGCGCAGAAGCATTTTGACAAGTGTACCTCTCAAGAAATAAAAGACTACTATTTTCAGACAGTCATACAAAGTGGATTAGGTAATATCTTTGAACATAACGGCGATGTTAAGCAAAGTGTCAAAGCTTATACTAACGTGGTTGAAATTTGTGAGCAGTGCAATATAGGCGGAAGATTGAGCTGGCATTACCTATTAGCCGGCCTTGGGCACATTGCTCTAGAGAAATATGAAGAAGCTAAATGTTATTTTCAAAAATCTATTTCTACCACAGATGATACAAGTGTTGCCGCTAAGGCTGGTGCTTACGCCAATTCTGGATACTGCCTCTTCGAACAAGGAGAGATCAAGAAAGCCCTGGAAAAATACAACACGGCAGAGAAAATCTATGATCAACAAGAGAAAAAAGATCTACCAAATTTATTCTACCTCCAGCTTTGGAAAGCGGAAGCTTACCGAAGGCTCGAAAAGGATCAGAAGCGTTCCGATAGTTTACTTCGCGCTTTTGAATTTGCTAAAACTAGCGGCAGTAATAAACTATTGGCTACTATGTACCAGACTATTGCCTCTTATTATGCAGAGCAGACACAATTTGAGATGGCATATAAATACCAGCTTATGCATGCTAATCATAATGAAGAGTATCAGCATGAGGTAAAAAAGAAAAAAATAACAGAGCTACAAATAAAGTATGACGCGCAACGTAAGGAACAGGAATCAAAATTACTGCGTCTAGAATCTAAAAAGCTTCAGTTGAAAGCACTACGTGCTCAAATGAATCCGCATTTTATTCATAATGCACTTAACTCTATTCAGAGTTATATCAACTCCAATGAAAAAGAAAATGCAGCAAAGTATCTTGCGCAGTTTGCGAATCTTATTCGTAAGAGTTTATATTATTCTGATGTAGAAAGTCTTTCTCTAGAAGATGAAGTAGAGTTTTTAAAAGAATACCTGTCGATAAATAAAAAACTACGTTATTCGGATCAGATGTCCTTCATTGTTAAAGTTGATGAAGAACTTGAAGAAGATCTTATCTGCTTGCCCAGTATGATCGTTCAGCCATACGTAGAAAATGCATTAGAACACGGTATACGTACGCGAAGTGATGGTAAGTTACGCGTAGAATTCCTATACCACACAGATGAAACTATTCAATGTATCATAGAAGACAATGGTATTGGTAGGGAAATGGCTGGAAAAATTCAGGCCAAGGGTGGATACCATGAGCAGCACAAGTCTATGGGTACATCTATTACTCAAAAGCGGCTAGAGGTTCTTAAATCCAGTCTTAATAGCCCCGATCTATCTGTGGAGACCATTGACTTATATAATAGACATACGGGCGCAGCCGAAGGTACAAGAGTAGAATTGATTTTACCTATTGTCGATTTTAAGCTCAAATAATCCAGATTCGACTAATTTTTAGACAAGGTGACGACCGCTATCTAAACCATATCTACCACTTCCTATCAAGGCAATACCTATTAGACAAAGTGACATACATATAAGACTAATGTGCCATATATTTGACTTAGTTTTCTCATAGTATGTTTGTTTAATCTTCCTGCACCTTACTCCCTTCTAGGTGCAGGGATTTTTTTTAGACCACTTATTTCTTCTCCTCAATCATTCAGAATTTCAAATCTCTTATAGGCAGTATTACCTTTCGTATCTATAACGGTTATAATATTTTTTCCTGATGGAGGCTGTAGAGCAAGTTCATGGAAGGTATGTGTGCTTCCTACGTATTTATCATTAAGGTGCCAGTATATAGTAGTGCTTGATTCTCGATGCGCAACTTTGAAGATAGTCTCACCCAACTTTCCGTCTAGTTCCAGCGGAATATATATTTGATAATTACCACTAGGATAAATAAACTCTAAGGGAGATTCTAAATCACTTCTGTCATTGCATCCCTCCGCATAAGGAGGTAAAGGGCGATAATCTGGATCAATTCTTTTATAGTAATATGCTTCCATGGGACTCAAACTGAAGTAGCTCTTTTGATGCATATTTTCAGATGGATAACAACTTGCGTTTACACGCTTGCTCTCATCTTTATTTACAAATGCTAGGTGGTGAAGGTCGCATATCTTAGATTTTAATCCCTGTTTTGGGGCCCAAATAGTATCCGCAACTGGGCAAGAAATAGTGTTCATTCGATAGCCAGATTTCTTGCATGTAGCGATCTTCACCATATCATCATAGGGAGGGTCAAACCATTCTCCTTGAGGGAGCGCTTTGAATAAGTCAAATAGGATAGGAGCAGCTTTCCTTACTCCTATCAGATTTGGTCTGCCTTCACCATCCGCATTACCAACCCACACACCGACTACATATTCTGGATTTATACCTATGGCCCATGCATCTCGAAAACCAAAACTTGTACCTGTCTTCCAAGCAATATTAATAGCGGAGTCAAAAATTTCCCAATCTCCTTCGATATCGGGTCGTTTGAGTTCCTGCATCGCTTTGAATGTATTCCAGATAGCACCTGCGCCTAGGTGGGTAGGGTATTGCTGTCTCTGCATAGAGGGTATCTTATGAGTGGCTAACCAGCTTGCTTGATTAAAGTCTGAGGATTGATAACTACCATTATTTATACTATAGTTATTTAATATTCTTGCCATACCAGCGTAGGTAGAACTAAGGTCCCATAGACTGGCTTCCGCGCCGCCCAAAATCAGACTTAAGCCATAGTGATTAGCGCCTGCGTTAATGTCTGAAAATTGTGATAGTTGCAAAAAATCATAAAATTTCTCTAGCTTATAATCTTGCAAAGCTTTTACAAATGGCACATTTAGAGACTTACTCAGTGCCGATGAGAATGGGCTCATACCTCTGTATGTTCTACTAAAATTTTTTGGTGTATAGCCATTCAGCTGAATTGGAACATCTTGTACTAATGCATTAGGAAGGTATTTTCCATCCTGTAAACACAGTGCATAGAGTAGCGGTTTTAGAATACTACCTGTACTTCTAGGCGCCATGATGATGTCAACATCTTCTTGATTATCGTATCCAGCCTCGGGCGCATTACCCACATAGGCCCGTACTTTTCCTGAAGGCACATGAATGATAACAGCGGCATTGTTATGGATATATTCTGCACCAGAAGATTTTGCTGCTGCAGCCAAGATTCTGTTAACTTCCTTCTGTAGAAAAATATCAATGGAGGTCTTGATTTTTCCATGAGATAAATTTTTAAAACTAATATCATAGGCGGTATGTAGTAGATGGTCTGCCAGTCTTGGCAGTGCTTTTGGAGCATCAGGTATAGGCTCATGTATTGATAATGAGTAAGTCAGCGAATCCATTTTCCCTGCTTCTAGAAGCCTACCTAAGAGGCGGTTCCGTTTAGACATCAAATCACTGCGGTTTCTGCCAGGGTGAATAAGACCAGGCGCATTAGGCAAGACAGCAAGGGTAGCTGCTTCTGACCAGCTAAGCATAGCAGGTGGCTTGGCATAGTACCTCCAACAGGCAGCTTCTAAGCCTACCACATTGCCACCAAAGGGGGCATGCGAAACATATAGTCGTAGTATTTCTTCCTTACTATGTCTTAGCTCTAAGCGGGTAGCTTTTAGCATTTCTATCAACTTATTTTTGACTGACCTAGGATTTTTTGGCGTAGATAATCTAATCACCTGCATCGTCAAAGTACTCGCTCCACTCACCACTCTTTGTTGACTCACATTTTGTTTTATAGCGCGTACTAAGCTGAGTAGATCTACGCCAATATGGCTATAATATCGCTTATCTTCAAACGTTAAAAGAGACTGTATAAATTTATCGGGTATACTGTCTATGGTAGGAAATCTCCACTGGCCGTCAGATGAGATAGATGCACTAAGTAGGTAACCATCTTTATCTTCTAAGACTTTGGAATATGGACTTTTAAATAAGGTAGTGGGCAGAAGAAAAAAACAGTAATAACAAAGAAAAGTGATACCGAGTATTATGGTTATAAATTTCGATGGCTTGTTACTAAACTGTTCTTTTACATTGACCATGAAGTCATTTTATAAAATAGCTTCTATTTTCTTAAGGAGAATTTTCCCTTCGCTTGAGAGATTTTCGTACTGGGTAGTATCCTTTTTGGACAATGCCAAGATCATAAAATTATCAGCAAGTACTTCATCAGGATGTATGATATACTGCGTGTTGTCTTTTATCTGGTCGAAGAAGGAGGGGAGAGCGTCGTCGGGTAGTATAGGCTCTCCAGCTGCATTCGATAGGACTTTCCATCTCCTGTTTGACGTCTGCTCTATTGCAAATAAATTAAATGACAAGTAGTCGAAAAATTCGCCTTTTTCTTCGACATATGCAGGTAAAGTTGAGCTTATTATCGGAACGCACTTGTGGATGCCCTTACTTGTTTTCAAGTCTATTGCGTAAGCAAAGTTAGGTCCGTCAGGATTAGAAAGTATTTGCTCCGATAGTGGACTATCTATTATTAAGTTTCTTGAATCTCCGATACTTTCAAAGCCAATAAGCGCATACAGCGCTTTCTGCTTCGTAGGATTTATTCGACTATAGATATGAAATATCTCATGTAACATGACGCTTAACATCGCCTCTGTTTGGCGCATCTGTATTCGTGCTGAAGGTATTACTATACAATTTTCCCTAGTGTAAAATGCATCATTCCCGTAGTAGCTGCCTTTGGATTTTATCAGTTGTATGTTGGGGGGAAGTATATTCTTATTTAGTTTGTTACAGAGTTCAACTGCCTCTTTCCATATTCCACCTAACCATTCCATCTCCTCCGTCGTAAAGTCAGTTACATCTTCTTGCAGATATTCCTTGTATTGTAGCAATACCTCTGCTTTAGAAGCTCGCTCTTTGCATGCACCTTTCATCTGTATACACATATCTAGCTTGGTCAGTCGGCTAAATATTTCATAACTATCATCTACAAGTATCGCTGTAGAAGCAGCCAAGCTATCTAGAAAATATACATCGACATTAGTAGTAGGCGCTTGTAAGTTTTGACTTACGCCTTTCGGTTTGCATGAAAAACACAAACACACTAAGGCAAAAAATAATAATTTATTTATACATCTTTTCATAGCTATTCATTTACGTCTTTCATCGATAACTGTATTCTTCCTCGATCCATATCTATCTCCATTATTTTTACTTGCACGTGCTGCTCGATATGCACTACATCCGCAGGATCTTTTACAAATTTATTTGCCAATTGGGAAATATGTACCATTCCACCTTGCTTAATTCCAATGTCCACGAAAGCGCCAAACTTGGTGATATTATTGATTATTCCTGGCAGCACCATGCCCACCTCTAAGTCTTCGATACTATTTATATGATCTGCGAAAGAGATTTGTTTGGCTTCTCCACGAGGATCTAATCCTGGTTGTTTAAGTTCAGTTTGTATGTCTTTTAGCGTTGGTATACCGATGTCCTTATTTACAAAAGTACTCAACTTTAGTTCGTCCACCTTCGCTTTATTTCCTATCAGATCCTTGACTTTGCAGCCAACAGATGCAGCCATTTCCTTCACCAGTTTGTAACGCTCAGGATGTATGCCTGTATTGTCTAGTGGATGTGTACTTCTCTTGATGCGCAAAAAACCAGCAGCTTGTTCAAATGATTTATTCCCGAGCCGTTTAACCTTGTTGAGCTCAGATCTCTTTTTAAACATTCCATTTTCATCTCTGTAGGCTACTATATTTTTTGCCAAACCTGCATTTAATCCAGATACATAGCTCAACAGATTTTCACTAGCAGTATTCAAATTTATTCCTACCGCATTTACACATAGCGAAACGACATTATCTAATTTTTCTTTCAGTTTAGTCTGATTTACATCGTGCTGATATTGGCCCACACCGATTGATTTAGGATCTATTTTTACCAGTTCTGCCAGCGGATCCATTAGTCTCCTTGCGATGGATACAGCGCCCCGTACGGTAATGTCTTTATCAGGAAACTCATCCCTAGCTATTTTAGAAGCAGAGTATATAGAAGCTCCTGATTCATTCACTAAGTATATTTCCATTGGGTAGGATAGGTCTATACTTTTGCAGAGCTGTAGGGTTTCTTTTCCTGCTGTTCCATTGCCAATGGCGATTGCCTCCACCTTATACTTTTCTATCAATTGTGCGAGTAGGTGTTTAGCTTCACTGGTTTTATTTTGTGGTGGATGAGGATATATATTACTATTGTACAGTAGCTTGCCAGTTCGATCTACCACCACTAGCTTACAACCTGATTTAAAGCCCGGATCAAGCCCAAGTATCACTTTACTCCCTAGCGGAGCAGCCAATAGCAGTTGTCTCAAATTACTTGCAAAAACTTCCATAGCCACTTGATCAGCAGCCTCCTTACTTATATTTTTAAATTCCGTTTCTATGGATGGTTTTAGCAATCTTTTATAAGCATCTTTACTTGCTTCTCGCACTTGCTTAGCAGATTCCGATTTATTTTTTATCACTTTTTTTTCTATAGCCTCGTGCGCATGGTCTACCTCTATATCAATACTTACGCGCAGCAGCCCTTGATTTTCTCCACGCCGTATGGCCAGCAGTCTGTGAGACGGACATTGCCTCAAGGCTTGCGCAAAATCAAAGTAATCAGTGTACGTTTTTGCCTCCGCTTTTTTACTTTTTACCACCTTCGCAGTTATCATTGCCTCCCTTCTAAATAATCGTCTTAGCTGATCCCGCACCTCCGCATTTTCGTTTATCCACTCTGCTATGATATCGCGAGCCCCAGCTAGCGCATCGTCTATATTTGCCACATCCTGGTTCAGATATTTTTTTGCTACACTTTGTACAGCAGTATTTTCTTGCATAAATAAAAATCGTGCAAGTGGTTCCAACCCTTTCTTTTTTGCTACTTCACCACGCGTTTGACGCTTCTTTTTATAAGGCAAATATAGGTCTTCCAGCATGGTAGCATCCCAGCAATTTTGAATTTGCTTGCTCAATGGAGGAGTCAAATTTCCTTGCTCAGCTATCGCTTTTTCAATGGTCGCCTTTCTAGCTAAAAGGTCTTTCAATTTTGAGAATTTCTCTGCAACATCGCTGATTTGTACCTCATCCATAGCACCACTAAGTTCCTTGCGATAGCGCGCTATAAAGGGTATAGTTGCTCCATCCTCCAATAGCTGCATGACTGCTTTTACTCTACCTTTATCCAACTTAAGCGCCTTAGCGGTTCGCTCACTAAACAATTCTATCATAGCCTTAAAAGTAAGTATTTTCAGCCAAAATTAGCAGACCTCTTGGTGTATATCTAAGTCTAAAACTATCGTAGCTAGGAACCCTTGTGTATTTTGTATTCTAGCATCTCAGTGGATTATCTGATGACTGCATATTTATATTATGTATGGTTTTTTGGGCGGCTCTAGTAGCCTGCGAAAAGCAGTCTACTAGACCGGGCTCCTCCAGGCTCGGTATTCACCTCGGTACTACTGCTCGTTCCTCACAGTAGCACGGCTTCCTATCGGTCGCCCCTTCCATATCCCTCCCGCGGTAGATTAATAACATTCCGTGAGTATAGACTAGTTAAGTAAATGTGCCTTAAGGATAAGTAATTCTCAAAAGATTATATTTTTACGATGGTAATAGCTGTAAGCAATAGGAGAGAAGGGCTTTTTATCTGTTATATGTCTTCAGCATAAGTTTCGATTCGAGTATAAATAAAAAATTCCGGATCTACCAGGGCGGGCGCCCTCGGCAAAATCCGGATTTACAATCGAGTTTAGCAGAAGTTCTTTAGCACTTTTTCAAAGTGCTGTGGCTAAAATGAAAATGGACTGTTTCGCTCTGGTGGATGGTCCTCTTCTCAGATTGGGAGTCCATAAACTTTACATTATCTGTTAACCTATAATTAAAAATTCTAAACATTTACATATTTAAGCAGGTGTCTCACGCCCATGAAAATATTGCAAATGAGTGTATCGGATTTAGAGCTAACAGTCCATTTTGAAAGTGTCTCCACTTTCGTCATCTTGCCAAATTATCTTTGTGATCAACGATCAATTTTTTCTTATTCATTCCATTCAGGGTAGAATGGAGAAAGATGGGTTACTTGTTTTCTCATGACATAGTATGTTCCGTCTTCCTATTATAATTAAACGGAACATTAAGGCAGGGTTGCCTGAGTTACTCGATAAGGTTACGTCTTTTTGAAGAAAAAAATAATCTTTTTTAAAAGCCTGAATAGAATGTTGATTAACAACATATAACGATATATTATAATACGTATATGAATTAATTAATTCTCAATTATTTTATTAACTCCAAAATCAGGATTAATATATCAACAGATTATACAATTGTAAAAATCATATAATGATAATGCATATGTAAATTATACTAATAATACCTATTCTTCCATCGGTTGGTTTTCTATAATGTTAGAGTTAACAAAACGGAATAGTATCTTAGGCATATCCAGAAGTAGGAAATAAAAATACAGAGTAACATCTCCCGATTTTCGGGAGTGAATAATCATAAGCCGTAGGTGCCAACCCAGGGAATTAGGCAATTCAGGATCCAATTTGGCGTGTTTCTTTGGAAAAAATCATGACAAATTACCAATAAGAATTACCCCGTTTTTAGCGAAAGATTTAGAAAAATGGAGTAATCCAAACCCTTAAATTTCGATTATCTCCTTATGGTTGTACAGGTTACTCCCCTTGAGAATATCCTTTACTAGATGTTTCTAATAAAGCCATAGGTAACTTGGCAATATTAAAA
>ENA-ORXR01000581-ORXR01000581.1-marine-metagenome-genome-assembly--contig:-NODE-581-length-48052-cov-10.990287_pt1 | contig 48052 bp, 35 predicted proteins | sample MGYA00237866_ERZ511479 | MGnify/ENA metagenome assembly ERZ511479
CCTACGTTTTTTGCCTTGATCCATTTTGAACAATTCTAAATCCTTTTCCGTCATCTAAAAATAGAAATGGTATAATATATCTTCGATTCAAAATATTACTTGATCAGAGCAAATTAAATTAGACTACTTTTGTCAATCTCCTGTTAATTTGATGTTAGATATATTGTATTTGCAAATCATTCGTATGAAGGGCATCATAAAAATGTTATTGGAGCCAACTCTATAATTTCTTAGGTAATAATTGTGGGTCTATTATAAACTTGATAAAGCTATAATTACTTTACTGAAGAATTTATATTTCTCAAATTAGAAGCAACAAGTAAACACGCCTCTATATCATCAACTTATAATCCTCATAATCATCAAGTAAATAAAACCTACCCCATCTCGGCAACCACCTCTTTCACCTCTGGTACCATTCTTTTTAGCATACCTTCGATTCCTGACTTAAGTGTCACTGTAGACGATGGGCATCCGCTACATGATCCTTGTAGTACGACCGTTACGATACCTTCATTAAAGTTTTTGAACTCTATGTTGCCACCATCCATTTCTACAGCTGGTTTGACATAAGTATCTATCAGTTCTTTTATTTTCTTGACCAATTCTAATTCATCTCCGGTATACTCATACCCTACGCCTTGCTCCGCTTCTATCTTCGCCATCTGCTCAGCGAATCCATCTTTGATAATTTCTTTTCCCTCTGCTACATAGTCTTTTATGAAAGACTTTAGGTTTAGCATGATGTCATCCCAAGAATAATTAAATTCTTTAGTTATCGTAACAAAGTTATTGCAGACATAAACGCCTTTGACATACGGAAAATCAAAAAGTGTCGTTGCTAATGCAGACCAATCCTTAGCCAACTCAGCTTCCCTGAAGTCAGCAGTTCCTTTATATAGCATCTTATTAGTTACAAACTTAAGCGACTCCGGGTTAGGTGTCTGCTCTGTATAGATCATTATCGGACTCTGTGTTACTGTTTCCATATTTTTTATTTCTTAGACTAGTTTAACGCAAATATACATACTAATGTTCCAAAGTATCAGCCATATAGCTCATAATGTACCTGCTTTTTGTCTATTCCCTTTTTTATAATCAGATTTGCCACCGCATCATCGATCATTCTGGACCATCCGCATATATAATAATGAACCTTATCACCAACAAAAAATTCGTCTGACATATAGATATCATGCACATAGCCCTGATAGCCATTATAAGTTTCTCTAGATAAGGCAATATGGTAATGAAACTTTGGATTATCTCGAGCTAGTTTTTCTAACTCTTCTTTATATAATATGTCGTTCTGAGTTCTTGTACCAAAGATGAGATGGATATTATGGTGCTTAATATTACGATCCATAATATCTAATAGCATGCTTCTGAAGGGGGCAAGACCTGTGCCTGTGCAGATGAACACTAGGTCATGGTCTATAGTGTCAGGTAAGCAAAAAGTACCCTCTGGACCTTTGAACTTTACCGTATCCCCTTTCTTAATATCATTATGGAAATAATTACTAGCAGCTCCCTCGCCTAATCTCACAATACATAGTTCTATTTCTTTGTGGCTAGATATATTAGCTATAGAATAGCTACGCCAACGCTGAAGTCTTTTTTCCCCTATCGGGAGATCTGTAACAATAAACTGACCCGCCCTAAATTCAAATTCCTCTTCCAATTCTAAAAAGAAGCGCTTGGTCTGCGGACTTTCTTGAATTATATTGGTCACTTTTCCTTCGTACCATTTTCTGGGCATACTTAAGTTTTAAATTATTGGTATCTCCTAGAACACGAAGGAAAAGTGATTGGTTTCTTTTTATTTGATTAATATTTTCTCCGTTGCGATCCTACCCTCTTGTATAAGATGTACAAGGTATATGCTTCCCATGTCAAGATTAAGATCTATTTGCTGATTACCGAAGGCTTTATTGGTATATATTTTCTGACCATTAACACCATATATCTGCACCTCATAATCGCTAGCATTCTCTTGCTCTATAATTATAGAACCATTTACAGAACTTGTGGCAAACCCCAGATCTGAAGCTATTTCCTTTGTAGCAGATGATAATTCTTGTACTTGTTCTCTATTCATATTGATTACTCTATAGGTGTCCGTAGCATCTTTGTTCCATATAACTGATACGATATGATAATCAGAGACATCTTCATTTTCAGCTATCGTAATCGGAAATGTCAGATCTATATTATCCTTAAATCCCGCAGATACATCACCTGTTATTATGTTCTTACCCCATGTATCATCTAGGAGTGATTGTCTAAGAACATATCTATGATTAGCATTAGGTCCTTGTGATTGCTGAAAGTTTATTACGTTATCTTCTACAAGAAAAACACTCAAGAAATAATTTCCTGTTACATCAGAAAGAAACTCTGCATCCACTGCAATTAAAAATTCGGTTCCATTATAGTCCGCTTTGATATCTACCTTTGCAAGTGGTCCAAGATCGTTTAGAAAAGACGCCGTTTCCTTTGCTTCTTCTATCTTATCAGCAACATTACTAGGGTTAACATTTATATCGTCATTGTTTACGAAAAAATTAGGCTGACCTACATTCCCAAAATTAGAAGCAATATCTCTGGCTGGATCATTTATTAAATCTCCAGAATAGTGTAGCGTCCATGCCAGTACATTATCTTCATCAACATCTATTTCATCGAGCGTTCCCTCAAACATATCCCAGCCATATTGTCCACAGAATGGGCACCACGTAGCCGTCACCTTAGAAAACATTGTCCATTGTTGCGCATCTTGCGCTTGTACCATAGTTGTACATGCTACAAGAAACAGAATTAGAAATTTCTTCATCGTAAATTTATTTTAAAATTAATATTTGTAAATGTTGATTTTTAAGAACAACACAGTTCTCACTAGGTTTGCATGTCAAAGATAGTATAGATTCTATAGACTTCCGTCAGATTCTTTATAAAGTGCCGCCGTGACGACTTGTCCGACAACTCGCAGTGTTTCTTTGCTTATTACACTGATATCATCATCGTGTGTATGCCAGTGATCACCAAAATCAAAATTGACATTAGATTTCTTTTTCTGATTTATTATGTCAATCATAGGTAGGCCTGCAATAAGATTTACAAAATAATGATCATCTGTAACCTCGTTAGAGAACTCATTGACAAAATAATTAGCGTAGCCCATCTGATTAGCTAGTCCCCATATTTTTTCTTGTACCTGCGGAGCATATTTTCTAGACACTAAATCTTTCCGGAACGTCGCACCTTCTGCTCCTACCATATCTAGTAAGATACCGTAGTCCGCCGTATAATTTGCAGGGTATAAATTCTTCGCCCAATACTGAGACCCTAAGCACCAGCTTTCTCTTGGACTATCTCTTCCTCTTTCTCCCTGATCCTCAGCGTCGAAGAATATTATATCTACACCTAGATCTATAGGATTTTCCTTGAGTACTCTAGAAATTTCTAGTAATACACCTACGCCACTTCCCCCGTCATCAGCACCAGCTATTGGTTTGTCTCTCATCTCTACGTCTTTATCTTCCTCTCCTATTCTTCTAGAATCCCAGTGTGCTCCTAAGAATATACGTTGCTTCTTATCGGGGTTTATACTTGCTATAATATTATAACCTGGATGTACCTCGCCTGTATGGAACTTAGCATCGAATGACTGAACGTGCACACTCATACCATTATCTTCTAGCGCTGATACAAGGTAATTCTTGCATGCCTTGTGCGCTTCTGTTCCGGGCACTCTATTCCCAAACTCTAGTTGCTTCTGTACATATTCGTATGCATTATCTTTCTGGAATGCAGGAATTTTCACTCTTGGCTTTTGCACCTTTGGCGCTACCTTACTAGCATCAGAATCACCTTTACAGGATACGATCAGGAAACTAATACAGAGGCAATATAATAGATACTTCATTCTTTTTTTTTACTTTCTTTTACTTATTTAATTGACCATGAACTTCCATCCTTCCCGTCTTTTACTACGATGTCTAGTTCATTCAAACTGTCTCTTATTTTGTCCGATGTCCCCCAGTCCTTATTCTCTCTAGCGGAAGCTCTGAGTTCTAAGATAAGAGCCATCATTCCGTCCATAGCAGAACTTTTACTCCCCGCTCCATCTTCTTCTAGCGCGAGGACTTCAGTAAGGAATTTGTCAAAACTAAATTTTAAATTTTCTAACATGGATGCTGATAGATTATCAATGTCTAGCTGTCCCTGATTATAAGAGTTGATCTTAGTAACTAGGTCAAATAATCTGGAGATCGCCTTAGGCGTATTAAAGTCATCATCCATATCTGCAACAAAGGCATCGAGAGATGCTTTTATATCTGCATCTTCAGTATCTGACTTGCCTTCAGAATGTAGATTAGCAAGAATTTTCTTCGCTTCCATAATTCTCTTAAATCCCTTTTCTGCAGCCTGCAACCCATCATCTGTAAGATCTAGTGTAGAACTATAATGAGATTGTAGCATGAAGAATTTTACAACCATAGGCGAATAGCCTTTAGTTACGTGAGGACTATCTCCAGAAAAAAGTTCTTTAGGAGAAATGGTATTTCCATCACTCTTAGACATCTTCTTACCGTTCATCAATAACATATTAGTATGTAACCAATAGTTAGCTGGACTGCAATCACAAGCTCCTACATTTTGAGCAATTTCGTTTTCATGATGCGGGAACTTAAGATCATTTCCTCCTCCATGAATATCGAACTTTTTACCCAGGTATTTCGTGCTCATAACCGAACATTCTAGGTGCCAGCCAGGAAACCCAACCGACCAAGGTGATTTCCATCTCATAATATGATCGTCTGAAGCCTTCATCCATATAGCAAAATCAGAAGGATGTTTTTTCTCACTTTGGTTCTTTAGGTCTGCTCTAGACTCTACTAAGAGGTCTTCTATAATTCTACCTGAAAGCTCACCATATGATTTTTTTTCTTCTGAAAACTTAATCGTATCAAAATACACAGATCCATTACGCTCGTATGCGTACCCATTATCTATGATTGCCTGGACCATCTCGATTTGTCCTATAATATGTCCGGTCGCTCTAGGCTCTATGCTAGGCTTTAGCGTATTGAATACGTCCATCATTTCATGGAATCCATTCATATACTTTTGCGCAACTTCCATAGGCTCTAGATTATCCTTACGTGCCCCTTTTGACATTCTATCCTCTCCATCATCTAGTAGATGACCTACATCGGTTATGTTTCTCACATATCTAACCTTATACCCTTTGAACAAGAGGTATCTGTATATAATGTCAAAAGAAACGAAGGTTCTACAATTACCGAGGTGCACGTCACTATACACAGTAGGTCCGCATACATACATGCCTATAAACCCTTCATTGATAGGTGTAAAAACTTCTTTTTTTCTACTAAGGCTATTGTAAACTTGAAGATCTGAATTCTGCATATATGATTTAAAGTGAATGTACGAGATTATGTAATAATACCCAGTCAGCCCCTTATTGTCTCCCTATATTTAGGCTTTCAAAGCATAACTGCTATAAAGCGCCAAAAATAAGGCTATCTCTACACTTATGCTATTATTATTCGGATAAGTTTATGGTGGTGATGATGGGATAGTGATCTGAGATGTCTTCTTTGATAATTTCGTGTGAAATAATCGCAAACTTTGGATCTACAAAGGTGTAGTCTATTCTAAGAAAAGGCACTCCACCTGCATAAGTAGCTCCTATGCCACTACCTGCAGTTACAAATGCATCCTGAAGATCTTTCCTCATTATTCTGTACGAATAAGAAAGAGGCGTATCATTCATATCTCCAGATACAATAACTGGATAAGGAGAATTAGCTATGTGTTCTTTGATCATTCTTACTTCTTTGACTCTTATCGCAGAAGCTAATGCGTACTTCTTAAAAACCCCGTTGATGTCAGACCACGTATTATCTTTACTTAAGTCAGGCTGCTTTATTAACTTCCCTACTTTTTTTGTTACATTGTTAGAAGAGAGATGAAAGTTATAGACTCTAATCGTTTCTTGGGGCAATTTTATATCTGCCCAGTAGCATGTATTATATACGGTGCCAATTTCTATTTCCCCTATTTCCAAAATCGGGTGTTTAGAAAAGAATGCTTGAATTTTACCTTTTTCGTAGAACTTATTATACTCTGGAAGGTATTCAGTAAACATCTCTTTAGGTCGCTGATTCACCTCTTGCAAAATATAGATATCTATATCTTTTTCTATGAGTTCTCTTTCTAAGATCTGCTTATTTCGATTCGTTATTTTAGAACTTCTATTGAATATCTTACCACCTATTTGAACATTAAAACTAGCTATGGTCAATTCATTTTTAACATGCTTTTCTTTCTCTACATCCGATAGTTTTTCATACTTAAAATAAGAGCTTACATGTCCAAGTGATAAAACTAATATCAGACCTGATATCAGTGAATATCTTATTTTAGCAAAAAACCAAAAAAATAAAAAAAATGCATTTAAAATGAAAAAGATAGGGAATAACAGACCAAATACGGATAACAGTCCAAACGTATTAGGATCCACATAACTCGACAAGTATGCAAAAAGGAGGCATACAGCAGCAATACCGTTTAAAAAAACTAGAAATCTAAGCACTTACTTTTTTTTGCTTGCCGAATATAGAAATTCTTTCTCTTCGTTGGTAAGATTATCATACCCTTCTGACTTTATCTTATCTAGAATACCATCTAATCTATCTTGAAAATCAACAGGCTTTTCCTTTACTACATTTTTTCTTGACATCTTCTCATTTCTGTAGACTACCTTGACAGGCGATTTTCTTTTTTGCGGTGCTGATTTAGTTGTGCTTAACCATTCCCCCGAAAAAAGTTTCTGTAGAAAACCTGTAATATCTACACCCTGGTTAAGGTAGTAAATGAAAACCATACCAAAAGCTGCTCCTCCTAGATGCGCAATATGGCCACCAGAATTTGTACCATTCGTACCTATTAGATCAAAAAACAAGATAACAAGTGCTATATACTTAATCTTGATCGTGACAGGGATCAGAAACAATCTAATCCCATAGTCAGGTACCTTCGCCGCTGCAGCAAAAACGAAGGCCATAACCGCCGCAGATGCGCCCAGCGCTACTGCATTTCCATCCGTTCCAATAGGAATAAGATGATCAGCAACGACATATAGGGCACCACCGATCAGACCACCTAATATGTAAATGGGTAATACACGCCTATCTCCTAGGAAATCTCCTATTATTCTACCAAACCAGTATAGTAAAACCATGTTCCAAACTACATGCCATACACCGAGGTGCAAAAAGAAGCTTGTAAATATCGTCCAAGGACGTTTAAGTATAGTAATAGGATCAGAAGAAAGTGCCAACCAAGAAACGAGAGGATGATTAGCTAATCCGCCTCCCGGATTCATATATCCAGTAAATTCTACGATCAGCCTGACTACAGCAAATATGGCTACATTCACTATAATAATCTTAGTCAGGGTATTGCCCATTCTAAAACTACTCTTTATATCATCGATTATAGACTGAAACATTTGTTTGTATATATTCTATGTAACGTTATTCTACCCCTAAATTGTTCTACTTTTTCGCCAAAAATAAATTAATCCTATTCCTGCTAATGCTCCACCTAGGTGAGCATAGTGTCCTACATTCCCCTCTCGATCCATCAGAAAGCCTACCACTAGTAATAATAAGACTAAGTATTTAGCTTTTATAGGTATCGGTGGAATCAGAAGTCTTACCTGTCTGTCAGGAAACAACCATCCAAAAGCGCCTACAATACCAAATACTGCTCCTGAAGCACCTAGGTGTCCTGTATTCAGAACTCTTCTCATCTCCATCATACCCCCTTGCACCATACCATAGGTTACCATCCAGTCAAAAAAACTAGAAAATAATCCAGCTGCTAGATATACAATAAGAAATTTCTTAGACCCTAAGGTATCCTCCACCATAGGTCCTAGAAAAACAAGAAATAGCATATTAAAAAAAAGATGCCCTATATCTGCATGTATAAACATATGAGTCACCAACTGGAAGGGTTTAAAATAATCTGAAGTCGGAAAGAAAATCCTAAGATCTGGTATAGGCACATAGGCCATATCTAGACCTGCAATCACGACCATGATCAGTACATTGACTATAATTAAATGCTTGACAGTTTCTGTTAATCTTATCATTCTATATATATAACATCACGAATCGAAAAGTCGTGACAATTCATTCAGCTCGTACGTAACAATAGACTTTTTTCCTTCTGGACTAATATACGGCATCTCACACGCAAATAAACTATCTATAATAGATTGCATCTCCATATGATCTAGAAGTTTGCCTCGTGGTATACTCGCACTTTTAGCCATGGATCGTGCAAAATTTTCTTTTACTCCCAGATCAAAAGCCATGTTTTCCATATAACTTTCTAAAAACCGTTCTAACATTTCCTCTATGGACGTATCACTCATACCCGCAGGAATACCATGAATAATGATACTCTGTGTCCCGAAGTCTTCTATCTCAAATCCTAATTTCCTCAACGAATCTAATACGTCTACTATGAGCTGATATTTTTCTGGCTTATAACTTATGGTGATCGGAAACAATACCTTCTGAGTAACTTGTTTACCTTCCGCAAGATGACTCAGATATTCCTCATACAATACCCGCTCATGTGCAGACTTCTGATCTATAAGAACAAAGCCCGACTTTATGCTATGAACTATATATGTGTTATGTATTTGTATAGGCTTAGATTGTGCTTTCTGTTCAAAGCCATTGTCATCGATGACATCAGAAGCTGAAGATTGTAAAATTATCTGATTTCCTGTGCTAGGTTTAACTTGCCCAATATCATTATACATTTTACTCCATTCAGATATTTCCTGCCTACTTGCCCGATCCCCCTTTAGCACCTCCTTGCTAGAAAAACCTCCAAAACTTTGTGCTTGTTGTTTACCTATATCAGGCATATTCTCAAAATCTATCATCGGATTAAGGCTGTATTTTCCTAGGGAATGCTTAATCGCAACATTTAGAAAATTGTACACAAGTCTTTCCTCTTGGAATTTTATCTCATGCTTTGTAGGGTGTACATTTATGTCAATTTTTTCAGGCTCTACTGTGAGATTCATAATGTAAAAAGGGTACATCTCCTTTGTCAGCAGATCTCCATACGCCATCTTAATCGCATGATTTAGATAATTGCTCTTGATAAATCTTTCATTGACATATAGATACTGCTCCCCCTTAGAACGCTTAGCAGCACTAGCCTTACCGATAAACCCCTGTATATGTAAGGCGTCTGTTTCTTCCTCTACAGGTAGCACCATCTCATTGTATTTCTTACCTAGTATACCCACCACACGTTGTCTAAAGTTAGAAGCAGGCAGATAATATAACTCCGATCCATTGTGATATACCTTAAAAAATACTTCAGGATGGATGATCGCTATTCTTTTGAACTCCTCTAGAATATGCCTCAGTTCCACGGAATCGGTTTTCAGAAATTTCCTTCTTGCGGGTACATTGTAAAACAAATTCTTAACAGATATAGAGGTGCCCTTAGGTGTCTGACAGAGTTCTTGTTTTTCTACCTTGGAACCTCTTATGACGATGTGGGTTCCCGTCTCAGAATGCTCTGTCCGCGTTTTCAGATCTACATGAGCAATGGAAGCTATGGAGGCTAATGCTTCTCCACGAAATCCCATCGTCTTTATGCTAAAAAGGTCGGAGGCTTTTCTGATCTTGGAAGTAGCATGTCGCTCAAAGCTCATCCGAGCATCCGTCTCTGACATCCCTTTCCCGTTATCGGAAATAAGAATCATCGTCTTTCCAGAGTCCTTCAAAGCGATCTCTATCTCCGTACTTCCCGCATCTAGTGCATTCTCTAGTAGTTCCTTAATCACCGATGCAGGCCGCTGGATGACTTCTCCTGCAGCTATCTGGTTAGCAATCGACTCTGGCAATAACTGAATGATATCACCCATGAGCAGTAAAAGCTTCTATCATTTGACGAAATTTGTCAGAGTTCATAAGATAGTAGCAAGCCAGTAATAGACTAGTAATAATCATTGCTAATCTAAGATTAGATTTTTTTACCTCTGCTTTTCTAAAGCCAGAATCTCCTCTTGATTTTTTTCTAAGACCAGCTCTTATTCTATTTTTAGTATACTCCGTATCTGTCCCTTCCTTAAACTTATCTAGTCTAGAATTCAGATCATCGGCCTGCTCATCGTAATACCTAGGCTTGTAGTCGAAGCTTTGGTGTTTAGGTACTTTGTTGTATGTGAAGAATCCCATTTATCAGTTTATATATGTAAAAATAAACATACAAAGAATGGAATCAAAGGAAATATGAGATTGGACTAAATAAAAATAGACTAAAAGGGTTTGCACTACTGTTTTATATAACGTTTGCTTGCAAATTACAGGGACACAAATGGCACCTGCATAGAAAGGTTTCTTACTTTTTCTCAGAAGATAAAATTATACTGAATAGTAAAATTTACATTCCAGAAGTCTGTAAATGATATTTTCTCTTTAGCACAGGAAGACTAGAAGATGATTATCCATGAATTTATTTGACATAAATATGATAAGCTCTCTCATCTATTGACATATAACATAGCCTAAAAAACTGCCTGAGGTAAGACATAAACATCTTTCTAGCCTCTTTTCTTCCTTATATTCCTGCTATCCGAACAAACTTCCATTTATAATCCCACATATTAAGATCCTTTCCCTTACTTTTACAAATCTAAATAACTAGAATCTCTTGTAACACAACTGATGAGTGAACAAATAAAGCACGAATGTGGTCTGGCTATGATCCGATTGTTAAAGCCACAATCTTATTATCTAGACAAATATGGTACTTCCTTGTACGGGATGAACAAACTCAGGCTGCTCTTACAAAAACAGCGAAATAGAGGACAGGATGGTGCAGGTCTTGCTACCATAAAATTAGACATGCCTCCTGGTCATAGATATATAAGCCGGAAAAGATCTGCATCAGGCGCTTACATAAAGGATCTCTTCGAAGCAGTTTATAGCCACTTTAACGAACTGAGTGATGAGCAGATGAATGATCCTGACTGGTTAAAAATGAATATGCCATACACAGGAGAATTATTACTAGGTCATCTTAGATACGGCACGCATAGTGTGAATACTATAGAGACCTGCCACCCATTCTTAAGACAAAACAACTGGATTACTAGAAATCTAGTTCTTGCTGGGAATTTTAACATGACGAATGTAACGGAGCTTTTCCAAGAGTTAGTGGATGTGGGACAGCACCCTAAAGAAAAATCAGATACGGTAACAGTACTTGAAAAGATCGGTCATTTTCTAGATGCGGAAGTAGAGAGATTATTTCACTGGTTCAAGCCAGAGGGCTACACGAACGAGGAGATTACTATGCTTATCGCTGAGCACTTAGATATACAGAGATTACTCCAGAGAGCTTGTAGAAAATTTGATGGCGGATATGTAATGGCTGGAATGATAGGTCATGGAGATGCGTTTGTTCTGAGAGATCCGTCAGGCATAAGACCTGCCTTCTATTACCAAGATGATGAGATCGTTGCGGTCGCATCAGAGAGACCAGCTATACAGACTGCCCTTAACGTAGGATTTACAGAAGTAAAGGAACTCAAAAGAGGACATGCCCTCATCATAAAGAAAAATGGTAAGGTTACTGAAGAACTTGTAAAAGAACAATTGCCTAGAAAAGCCTGTTCGTTCGAAAGAATATATTTTTCGAGAGGTACAGATAGAGATATCTATCTAGAAAGGAAAAAACTAGGAGAATTACTAGCCCCTAAGATTCTAAAAGAAGTAAAGTACGATTTCAGAAAAACAGTATTTTCTTTTATTCCTAATACCGCTGAGGTAGCCTTTTACGGTATGATGGATGGCATACACAAGGAACTTAATAAAATTAAAATAGGCCAGATCCACGCCCTAGGCAAAAATGCTACGCCGAAAGATATACAAGAAATTCTCAGTATTTCTCCTAGGATGGAAAAACTAGCAGTTAAAGATGCTAAGATGAGAACCTTCATAGCAGATGATACAACTAGAGGCGAAATGGTTTCTCACGTTTATGATGTAACCTATGGCATCGTCAAAAACGAAATAGACACCCTAGTAGTAATAGACGACAGTATCGTCAGAGGGACTACGCTGAGAGATAGCATTTTGTTCAACCTATCACGACTCAAGCCAAAGAAAATTATAGTTGTCTCTTCTGCACCACAGATTAGATTTCCAGATTGTTACGGTATAGATATGTCTAAGGTAAAACAGTTTGTCGCATTCAGGGCAATGGTCAAATTACTAGAAAGAGATGGGAAGGAAAATCTACTAAGAGATACCTATGCTAAATGTAAAGCTCAGCTAGAACTGCCTATGGAGGAAATGACAAATCCTCTGAAAGACCTCTATGCACTCTACACCCAGGAAGAGGTATCAGATATGATATGTCAAATTGTAAAACCTAAAAATTTCAAACCGGAACTGAAAGTAATCTATCAGACGATAGAAAACCTACACGATGCTTGTCCTCATAATAATGGCGACTGGTATTTTTCTGGAAACTACCCTACTCCTGGAGGAAATAGAGTTGTAAATATTGCATTTGTAAATTTCATGGAAAAAAAGGATTTGAGAGCTTACGCTTAGTAGTACTATTCGCTTTAGCGTTAATTATTTCTGGGAAATACGGCTAAAAAAAATATAGCCTGATCCTTTTGTGGGATGCGGGATGCCAGCATGCGCAGCCTAGCAATTAAAGAAACAAGTTTTTTTACTGCCCTCCATTATCACGGTTTATTTCCTTATCGACTATAGTGACGACCAACCTGCTTTTAACACGGACTGTTTTACCAGATTACATCTGTATTCTTGCGATATTGTTCCAAAAATCTAACATGCTAGTTATAAGTTTAAATGGTATAACTGGCACGCATACCCACCATGAGAATAATTAAAATACCGAAATAATTGCTAATTAGGCTTTTATATATTATAAAAATCTTTAATTTTATACTCAAATCAATATTTACATGAGCAGAATTTTTAAAATAGTCTTCTATGCATTCCTTTTGGTATTTCTCTATCTCTGGATAAGTACCGTGTACAAATCATGTGGCGATAAGCCTACAGCAGATGAGTCTTCCGAACAAGTGATGATGGATGATGAAGAAAATCAGGTAATCGAAAATTTCCAGGATCTTACAGGTGAAGCCGATGATGATGAGTTCGAAGGAGGTGATAACAATACCGCAAATGTTAGTAATAACACTTCTGGCAGCCTAGATGAGGCACTAGATCAGGACTACTCAGAAGACCTTACTCAAGAAGTAAAATCAGAACCAGTAGTCGCTCAACGAAAACCGACTCCTAAACCGAAACCACAAAGTACATATAGCGCGCCTAGAAACACCTCCTCTTCTTACAAAGTCGGTGATTATCTCATTGTGGCAGGAAGCTATTCTATAGCCTCTAATGCTGACAAGATGGTTTCTAAGCTGAGGAAAATGGGATATGATAATGCAGAAACAGTACAGTTCGACGAATCACAGTTTAGCTCAGTAGTAGCTTCTAGACACAGCAATTACGATGCAGCTATAAACGCATCCAATAGCCTAAAATCTAGAGGTGTAGATTGTTACGTACATCGTAAAAAGTAAATTCTATGTGCGGTAGATCTTCTCTTACTAAGACAGAAAAACAACTAGAAGAAAGATTCGGCGCTACTTTCTATTCCGAGGATCTAGAGCAGTACAACCCGCTCCCAAATTATAATGTCGCTCCTTCTCATCAGCATCCTGTAATAACGAATATGGAGCAGGACCATTTTCAGCCCTTCCGCTGGGGACTGATACCTTTCTGGGCAAAAGATATAAAGGTCGGCTACAAGATGATCAATGCTCGTGTAGAAACTATCTTCGAAAAAAACAGTTTCAAAAAAGCGATAGAAACTCAACGCTGTATCGTTCCCTTTGATGGATTCTACGAATGGAAAAAAGAGAAAGACGGAAGCAAAACGCCCTACAGAATACAAGTAAAAGATATAGATATATTCTCCGTTGCTGGGATATGGGAAAGATGGAAATCTCCTGAAGGGAAAGAAATCTATAGTTTTACGCTGATTACACAAGAGGCCGATGAGTTCATGAAATCAATCCACGATAGGATGCCAGCAATTCTTACCCCTGCTTCAGAAAAGTTATGGATACAAAATGACCTTCCTGCTAAAGAACTAGTACAACAACTAATCCTTCCACTTACCGATCACGAGTTAGTGGCCTATCCTGTTTCTAGCAGAGTTGGCAATGTTAGGAATAATGATGAAAGCTTAATCGAACCAGTAATATTGTCAAGTCCAACACTTAAGGACAAAAAACCTAAGAAGGATATTAATAGACACACCTTGTTTGATTAAATTCATCCTAAAGGTTTAATTAAGCTTGAGATCGAAATTTTTAGCAACAAATTTATTAGCAACTGAAAACAAAAGAATGAGACTTAATCTTTATTTCCTTCTATTTATCATATTAGCTTCTTGCAATGCTCACAAAAGGATTATTGCCATGGTACATGCCAACACACTAAAAAGAAGGTGTCTTGCTCGTAAGACTACAAACCAATTCTAAGCAAAAAGAAATCATCAACAAGTATGCTAGCGAAAAGAAAAAGAAAGAACTAGAAGAAAAGTTATCTATTAACAACGAAGACCTTATAGACGACTTTACCGATTTTTTTGATTTCTGTGAAGTATACTTTTTTAATTCTGATGATGCCAGAGAAGTAGCCAAGGGAAATTTTTCTAAGGTATTTTCTGCTGATGGCGGGAGTTTTGATGATGATGATTTCTCTGGGGATTTCTTGATTGCTGGGATAGGAAATAGACAGTACGACACCTATTACACCAGAGAGTATTTATCTATCGTTATTACCGATACGCTTTTTACTCAATTAGAAAAACCTACTCAAAAAAAAGGGTTGTTCCAACTAATGCAGAACAACCCCTGTTAATATCGAAAACAACTGTTCTAATTCACCTTAAATCTTATTGCGTGAGAAGATGATTCTGCCACAATTCTAGCAAAATATATCCCTGCTGTCCATTCAGAAACATTAACTGATATTATTTCATCAGAAGCATCTAAGTTAATTCTTCTTATACTTTTACCATTGACATTATATAGTTCTACTGCGCGGAAATATTTTACATTTTCTGACAATTGAATATTTATTACATCACTGGTAGGATTAGGAAATACCTTGATCTGGTTTATCCATGCTTGGTCAAAGGTAGCTGTAGATAACTCAACGATAAACTCGTAAGTTTCTGTACATCCTAGTCCATCTGTTACTGTAACGGTATGAGGACCGTCTGTTAATTCTGTTGCTGTAATTCCTGTATCACCATTATCCCACGCTATGTCAAAAGGACCAACGCCACTCGTAATCATTATTGTCGCTTCTCCTGTAGGTGTCGTTGTAATACTCTGCTCATATGCTACATTATCTTGCAATTCGATAGAGTGCGTGCTATTACATCCATTAGATGGAGCCGTTTCTAAAACATAGGTACCTGCCTCAGAAACAAATGGCGATATTTCTGAAGAACTAAATCCATTAGGTCCCGTCCAAGAAATATTTAAATCCGCCGAACTTCCTTCCGCTACGATTTGTCTTGTACCTGCATCACAATTTACATCTCCTAAACTTAGCTGTATATCTGGTTGGGCTGTATCATCTTCTACGAGAACAGTCTGTGTAATCGTACATCCATTAGTAGCTTCCACTGTCAAAATATAAGTACCAGGAATAGATACGGTAGGATTCATTTCGTCAGATAAAAATCCATTAGGTCCTGTCCAGCTCAAGGTAACATTTGCTGTAGTAGAAGAACCCATCATCTGTACCGAACCATTATTACAATCTATTGTGCCACCTACTCCAGTAATTTGCGGCAGGGACTCGTCTACTTGCACTTCCGCTGTAGAAGAACTTGTACAGCCATTAAGAGCTGTAACTGTAAGGGTATAGGTTCCTGGATCAGTAGCTGGAGGATTCTGTAGAATAGAGGTGAAGCCATTGGGACCTACCCATAAGTAGCTTACATCCGCTGTAGTAGAATTCCCCATGAGTTGAGTTTGAGTGGACATACAATCTATTACGCCACCAACTGCAGAAGCATTAGGAGCTGAAAAATCTCCTGTTACCATAATCGTAGTTGTAGCCGTACAGCCATTACTTGCTGTTATTTCCAAGGTATACATTCCTACTTCTGACACCGTAGGATCCTCATCTGTAGAACTAAATCCATCAGGACCTGTCCATGAGAAACCTACTGCATCTGCTGAAGGCGCAGTCATAATCTGTGTCGTCATAACTCCACAGCTAAGCATACCTGCTGTTGTTGTTGCACTAGGTATTGCTGTATCGTCTATTACTTCTACAGAAGCTGCCGCTAAACATCCATTAGGTGCGGTGACAACAACAGCGTATGTCCCTGTAGCAGAAACTGTAGGATTCTGGACGGAACTCATAAATCCTGCTGGACCGGTCCATGCATAACTTACACCTGTTACACTAGAATTACTCATCAATTCTACAGAGGTCACTGCACAACTTATCGTTCCTCCCTCGGCTGTAATATCTGGCACATCCGTATTAGCTGTTACCGCTGCAGTTGCAGTAGCAGCACAACCGTTGGCATCCGTTACGGTAAGGGTATAAGTTCCTACCTCTGATACTAGAGGATCTTGATCATTACTTGTAAATCCTCCAGGACCTGTCCATGAAAAATCCACATTCGCCGTAGCAGAATTTCCTGTTAACTGAACATCGTTACCCGAACAATCTAGTTCAGCGCCTATTGCTGATGCGTTAGGAGCTGTACCAAAAAACACATCTATATCATCTGCTTCGCAGCAACCATTATTGGATATTACATCTACTGAATACGTACCTGTACTAAAAACTGAAATCATCTGAGTTGTCTCTCCTGTAGACCATATGAAAGAGCTTCCTGCACCTGCATCTAGTAATACACTAGACTCATCACAAACTGCTAAATCCGGACCCAGGTCTACCTCAAAATCATTTTCTATAAATAGGGTCCATGTTGCAGTACTGACATTTCCATTACCATCATCAATCGTGTAGGTATATATTTTTTCTTCTTGTAAAGTACCGTTTTGACAATTTCCAAAAATACTATTCTCTGTAACCATAATATCTCCTGAGATATCTCCTGCACATTGGTCTGCTGCGGTAAGTACTGGGGGAGCTGGTGCTACATCGTTACAGAATATAGTTACATTATTTGGTACTGGTGAGAGTATTGGCGCTTCGTTATCTACTACAGTAACTATAGTCTCACAAGTAGACACATTCCCATTTTCATCGGTTGCTGTATAGGTATATATATTTTCTCCTGCAGGTAAGGTCAATGTTTCTACAAGACCAGGAACAGCATTCATGGCATTATATATTACTGTACCATTTGCATCGACTAGGTCTATGGTATAACTCGTTAAAGCATCACAGTCGTCAATTGGAGTTGGGTCTGTCATGGTCACATCAGCTGAACAAGTACCTGGCGCTACATCTACAGAAAAATCAGGCACACAAGTGAGATCTGGTGCCGCCCCACCGATAGCAGCCTGAGACTCACATCCTGTTGCGTTTCCAGAAATACTGATGGTTCCAAGGGTTATATCTATAAGGGATTGAGCCCAACAGCAATCTGATAAACTAGAATTATTTATTAAATAAAAATCTCCAGCTATTAATCCTAAAATGGGAAAAGCCGTAACAGATGTCAGATCAGGCATATCCTCAATAGTAAAATTGCCACCTACAGTAGACAATCCAGAAAATCCACTTAGTTCAGTATCTGATCCATTCTGAATGGATAAACTGCCATCAATAGATGTAATGTTATTGTATTCAGGATAATCGCTTATTGCACTATTATAATTAAGAAGAAAATTTCCTGAGACATCTGTAACGCTTGGAAATGTTGGCATATTTGTTAATGATGCATTAGCTTGAAAATGCAATGTGTGTACATCTGACAAATTATTAAAATCATTGACTGATACTAAATTTGAATTATTTTCAATAAATAGTGAACCAAGTCCATCTATATTTGTCAAGTTGTCAAAGTCCTTTATTTCAGTTAGATTATTGTTTTCTCTCACCCAAAATATAGGGTTGTTATCCGTCAATGTGGTCAATGAACCAAATCCTTGTAAAACAGCTAAATTGTCATTTTGATCGACACGTATTGATCCTACAGATGTCAAAGTAGGAATCCCAATCCATGAAGCTAAATCATCATTATTTTCTAATATTAAACTACCACCTATTGTTTGGAGAGCATCTAAAAAAAGGCCGTTCAAATTAATTAAGGAGGCATTATCCTTCAATATTAAATTACCACCGATAGAAGTAGTCGTATTAAAACTTTGAACAAAAATCATCGAAGCATTATTTTCAATTATTACAGATCCTCCGATATCCAGAACTGAAAATAAATAATTAATATCGTTTGCGTTTGGATTGTTTCTAAAGATAAAGCTCCCTCCAATTTCCGTTAACGAAAATGAAAATGGTACTGGTGCATTTATCCCCACATTATCTTCCTGTATGAAATCTCCTTGTATCTCGATAATCCCATCCAGTCCACCGATATTGGAAAGATTATCACAATTTCTTACGATAAGATCTCCAGTGACAATAGCACTATTTCCCATAGTCATACCATTAACATTAATAGGATCGAGCGTCACAATATTATCGACACCGTCATTATCGTCTTCAATAATCAGCGTACCGGTAAAGGAGGTACAGGTAAATGCATTTACTTGAGCCTGAGTACTGAGGGTTACGTTTCCTGAGCACTGAGCCTTTAAGTTTTGATTAGAACATAGTATAAGTATACTACTCATGCATAAAAAAGTAAAAAATGTTTTCATAATTAAAGTGTTTTTAAAGTTTATCAGTGAGTTATTATTCTAGTATTATTTGTAAGTCTTTATTATTATTAAGGTGTAAATTTATACTTCCTATCGCCTATGGTTGTGGGTATAAATACCTGATTTTATACTAGGTATTTTTACAGCCATAAGGTCTAGCCCCACATCTAAATCTACTCACATGCCTTAATCCCAATTTTGGTTTAGATTGACGGTAGGTATTTATTTTGTCCCTCATGTTGCTTCGTTAAAAAGCCTCGCCGATAGCTAAGGCCCCTTACTCCCGCCCGCTTCGTACTGTGCCTGCCGTATGCAAGGAGGCAGGGTTCTCATTTAAAGCACTTTCGTACTTTATTCGACTATGTCGAATGCATTCGTTCTTGCCTTGATCCATTTTGAACAATTCTAAATCCTTTTCCGAAATCTAAAAACAGAATGGTATAATACTATTCTAATTAAAAATTAATATTCAGTCCTGAAGTTGCTCTCTTTCAGAAACTATATTTTGAGTGCACGGCATTGTAAATCTTGATATTATTTGCCACCCGTTTTGGGTGGTTTTGACTTGTAGGTGAAAGTGTTAGGAAGTGCTGGCTTAGTATAGTTGCCTTGGGAAATCCCGCGTGAGTAACTCGGAAGGTAGCACTCCTCGGCGCGGCTATTGCCGGTAAGCGGAGGGCTAGTCCGCAGGACCGAGCAGACCTGCGAGTCTGTAGAACTACGACCCCTGTGCGCAGGCTTTGTGTAAAGCTGGGGACACGCCCAAAAAATTATGAGTACCCGTATACTTTTTCCAGCTGCTCTAATAAAAAACGTGCAAACATCTGAAACAGACATTTGCACGTTATTATTTATCCGTGGCCTAAGCCATCCTCATTTTATTAGAACTTAATATCTACCACGTAGTTATCATCATTGTTTCCTGATGTCGGATTGACTTCTCTTACTATAACTAAGAAGTACTTAGCTCCATCAGAAACAACCCAAGTATCACCAACCACAACTTCAAAACTAACGAGATTACCCTGGTTATCCGTAGATGTGAACGGTGTCGTATTATCCCATATTCCAGAGATCTCTTCTTTCGTTTGTACATTATCAAAACTAAATCCTTCCGGTAGTCCATTCTGGTTAGCAAAAGCATAACGCATCTCGAATCCGTTTGCTCCAGCAACTCTCGAAATCCAGTTATTCGCATCTGGAAGACTTATATCTATACCTAAATCTCTTATCTCATGTTCTGTGGATGAAACACCTGTTCCTGTACTTTCTCCTGTATCTAGGTCTAATCCTCCTCTTCCTGCTGGTCCTGCAGCATTAAAAAGTATACCCTCTAACGTTGGGTTCAAAGGCGTACCCTGCGCTATAGTTTCTATATCTATAGTTGTTATCGCTCTCATACCCCCTAGATCTCCTATAATTATGGTATACGTTTTAGTACTTATGTCTGTATGTGCACGGATGATTAGGTCTATCTCGAATCCATTCTGATCTGATAAAGGAACCAATAATGGGTTACTTAGAAATGGAGTACCCAGCTCACCGTAAAATAATCTTTCTTTATCTATTAATACGCCGTCTTCTAATACTATAATCGTATCTATAAGATTTGATCCAGCTACTGCTTTGATCGGAATAGAAGCAAGCGTACCAGGGTCGGTCGTAAATGTTCCTCCTCCCATAAGCTCCAGTGACGGTGGTGTTGCCTCTGTAGTTATCGTTACGGATTCTGAATCCCTCAAATCATTTTCATCTTCGATTACAAATTCATAGACTTTTTCAGAAACATCACCTTGCGCCGTGATTTCTATATCCCAAGAAAACCCGTTTTTGTCTGATGTATCTATGATCAGTAAAGGATTAGCACTAGCTGGAGAACCATCTATCGTTATTCTGCTTGCATCTACATTTGCTCCATCTTCTCGGATAGCAAATACATCTAGCAATGCATCTCCTGCTGTAGTAGATACACGCACCGAGAATGTCCCTCCTGGAGTCATTGTCGGGTTAGGGTTGAGAATATCCAACGATGGAGGTGTATCCATAGTTGTTCCTCCTCCTGTATCGTCCTCACAAGAGGTCATCAGAAACATACTTAAGAGAAATATGCTTGTTAGCTTTACTAAATTTTTCATATTTAATTTTTTTGTTTTGTTACCAAATTCTAGACGCAAAGATATCGTTTCTTTTCTTCTCAGCATCCAAGGTCTTAAAGTTTAATAATAGATTTATATTAGAATGTTAAACTATTGGTTAGGATAACGTTTCCACATGTCAAAATGATGTTATAGGAATCCTAAAATTTGTAATTACTAAATTTACTTCCATTCTGTGATGATTGTTTTTTCTCTGTAGTTCTTCTATTTTTTATGTCAATGTAGTTTTGGGACCTTCCTAATAATATCATTTTCACAATTAAGTACATCATCTTGTCTCTACTTACTGATAAGCTACCCTATCTTTACACCAGTGTGATTCTATCAGTTTTTATCATTATGTCAACTTTATTACTCCTCTACACTGATAATGTTCGAAATAAAAGAAGTATTGCTTGACTATTAAAAAGGTCCTTTATATATTTGCCTGATATATCGCCTTTTTATAGTCGACTTATCCGACATTTTTTATTTTACTATATTATATTCTTTGTATCTGAATTGCCATTCATATTACTCTCTGAAGTATGGGACCTTATCTCCTATGCAACTTGTAGAAGCTGCTCACCGTGCTAATATAAAAGCGATGGTGCTTACGGATATCAATAATACTTCCTGCGCTTATCAGTTTATCACAGCTTGTAAACAATATGACATCAAGCCCATTCTAGGCATAGAATTCAGAGCCGTTGCAGACAGGGATACCGGAAGGTCTACTCAGACACAACATCCCGATCTATATTATATCGGCATCGCACGTAACCAGGAAGGCTGGCGAGAACTGAATGCCCTACTTACGCGTTGCTCCCTAGAAGGAGAGCCATTACCTAAGGTCGCTCCTAAGATGAAAAATGTATACATCATCTACAAAAAATTACCTAAGGGCATCCATCAGCTAGAGGATTATGAATACATAGGTCTACGTCCCACAGAGGTAAATAAACTCTATTCCTCCTATCTCAAAAACCATACAAAAAAACTAGTGGTCATGGCACCGATCACCTTCCTAGACAAGGACGGTTACCGCATACACAAGATGATGCGTTGTATAGATCTCAATATCATTATCGGGAATCTAAAACCTGAGTACTGCGCTAATACCTCCGAGCGTATCTATAGTCAAGAAGAGATAGAAAGCATCTATGAGCCCTACCCTGAGATCATAGAGAATACACGTAAGATTATGGAAGACTGCTCCATAGAGATGACGTCGAGTTATAAGAATAATCGTCAGAGTTTCACCGGTAGTAAAAGCGGTGATATGAAGCTACTAAGCAAGCTTGCTGTAAATGGTTGTCTCCGTCGCTACGGAGAACGCAATAAGAAAGCCATGTCTCGTACCCTGCGAGAACTCAAAGTTATAGATCAGCTAGGCTTCTCTCCGTACTTTCTCATTACCTGGGATATTGTACGTTACGCACAGACGGCAGGCTACCACCATGTAGGGCGAGGTAGTGGTGCTAATTCTATCGTAGCCTTTAATCTAAATATAACAGATGTAGATCCGCTAGAACTAGACCTCTACTTTGAGCGATTTATCAATCCTCATAGATCTTCTCCTCCAGATTTTGATATAGATTTCTCCTGGGACGAACGAGATGATGTTACCGATTATATCTTTAAACGATATGGGAAAGAGCATACCGCCCTACTCGCTACCTATAACACCTTCAAAGGAAAATCAATTATCAGGGAACTCGGTAAGGTACTAGGTCTTCCTAAGACCGATATAGATCTTATCGTCCACGAACCCTTAGCCACAGAAAAGCATCACCCATTTGCTAAACATATTTTTAGGTTTGGACAAATGATAGAAGGGTTTCCCAACTATCTATCTATACACGCAGGTGGTATTGTCATCAGTGAAGAACCGCTCAATAATTTCACTGCTCTGCAACTGATGCCTAAGGGTTTTCCGATCACACACTTTGACATGTACGGCGCTGAAGATCTAGAACTACATAAGTACGACATACTCAGTCAGCGAGGACTCGGCCATATTAAAGATGCTGTAAAGCTAATTGCTGAGAACAGGGGAGACGCAGTAGATATCCGCGATGTAGAAAAGATAAAAGAGGATGAGGGTGTCCGCGCACAGCTGAGATCAGGACAATGCATAGGATGTTTCTATATCGAATCTCCCGCTATGCGCGGGCTACTTACTAAGCTGATGTGCGACAACTACATCCATCTGGTCGCCGCAAGCTCTATCATCCGTCCTGGTGTTGCTAAGTCTGGTATGATGCGAGAATATATACAGCGTTTTCATAAGCCAGAATCGTTTACTTACATCCATCCCATATTCGAAGAGCATCTCGGCGAAACCTATGGCGTCATGGTATACCAAGAAGATGTAATGAAGATTGTCCATCACTTTGCGGGATTAGACCTGGACGAGTCTGATGTACTACGTCGTATCATGACGGGTAAGAAAAAAAACTCCGACACCTTCCATCGCTTACAAGAAAAGTATTATAGAAACTGCAGAAAGCGAGGCTATCCAGAAGAACTTATAGAAGAGGTGTGGCGACAGATAGCTAGCTTCAGTGGTTATTCTTTCTGTAAGGCACACTCCGCAAGTTTTGCTGTAGAGTCTTTCCAGAGTTTATTTCTAAAGACCTATTACCCACGAGAATTTATGGTCGCCGTTATCAATAATTTTGGCGGTTTCTACTCTACAGAAATATACGTCCATGAAGCTAGAATGTGCGGTGCAAATATAGAAGCCCCTTGTATCAACAATAGCAAACACCTGACTAGCATACAGGGCGATGATGTCTATATCGGATTTACACATATTGCAGATTTAGAAAAAAAAGTTGTTCGCAAGATCTTAGATGAGCGCCTAGATAACGGTCCCTATAGAAGTCTTCAAGACTTTGTAAGTCGTGTCGATATCAGTAGAGATCAGCTAGAAATCCTCATACGGATCAGTGCTTTCCGATTTACTCGAATGAATAAGTACGCACTCATGTGGGAGAAAAATGCTGTCCATAATCCTCAGGCCAAAGTACAGCTCACGGGCACACTGTTTGCAACAGAGCGTGAAGATTATGAACTACCTATTCTAGAAGAAGACGAACATGAACAAGCTTTTGATGAGATAGAGTTATTAGGCTTTCCGCTCTGCTCTCCTTTTGACTTATTAGCAGAGTCTGTCAAAGGTGATATTCTGACCGAACAACTTACCACATACATGCACAAAACCGTAAGAATACTAGGCTATTATGTCGCTAGCAAAAATGTAATGACCGTACAACGCAAGCTCATGAACTTCGGTACTTGGCTAGATAAGCAAGGTCGCTTTTTTGATTCTGTACATTTCCCTCCACAGCTAGCGCGTTCTCCGTTCAGAGGAAAAGGGATCTATCTTATAACAGGTAAGGTTGTCGAAGATTTTGGCTTCCCTAGTATAGAGGTCATACGCATGGAGAAGGTCCCTTTTGTACAAGATAATAGATATTGATATCATTTTACACTACAGAATATTGTAGATCACCTTTAGTCTAATATGATTCTACTTTGATAATCTTACTGGCATACGGCTGATACTTTAGAAGTTCAGCCTTAATCCATGAATCCCATATTTTCTGCTTAGATCTATCAGGATATACTTGCTTGTCATAAGCGTTCTGCTTTTCTTGTAATTGTCTAACAATAGAGCGCATGATAGCATCACTCTTTTCTAATGCTTCGTCTATATTCCTTGCTTTAGATTTTATTTTTTTAAGAAAAATTCGAGCATACAGTTCTGTAATGTCAAAATGTATTTGCTCATGAGCAAGGGTAGATAAATCCATATCCGTTTTCCTAAAATAAGATAGATCACAGCTAAAATAAGTGTGCGCTTCCACAATATAATCTTTAGAAAAAGTACCTACACTTTTTATATTATAACTGAACGATGATGCCGTAACTGCAAGATGTGATCTATTCTGTGCCGAGGCCTTAAAATCTCTTACTTTTAGCTTCCTATCTTTATGCCATAGTATTTCTTTTTCATAGGTTTCTGGATGATCTATTCTATATACATCAGCCTTTATCCTATGACAGGTACTACTAAGACCAGGCTTTTTGTGCTCTCTGATCACTATACAATTTCCACCTATTTTTTGTGCCTCGGACTTGGCTATAGACTTTACTGTTCTATAATCACAGTTAGTAGAAAATCCTCCATCCTTAACTTCTACTCGGCCAATAAAATCTTTATGGCTCATCCGCTTAGTTGGACTTTCTACAATACCAAAAGGCTCATAACTTGCTAGTTTCTTATAGCTTCTAGCACTCTGAGAGAGTGTAACATTCGTTCTCGGACTGCAACTACCAAACACTAGGAAACTTAAGAAAAGATAACAGATAGAATACCTCACTATATTTTTTATTTTATAACAGCTTTTAGTAAAAACTTATTATCCACATTTACAATATACACAGCGTATCCATATTTCTAATTTGTTACAATGTCAAATAATTACATGGTACCATAAACGCATAAGTAAAGTAGACAATAAAATAATTGCATCACATGTATAAAAATAGTTATTTACATACTCAAAGCAATACAATGAAAACAGAGCGCATAATAGAAACAGACAGATTATATCTCCGAAAATTTATTCCGGAGGATGCGACCTTGCTATATAAACTAAATGCTGACGAAGAGGTTATGAAGCATACAGGGGACTTAGCTTTTGAGAATATTATGGCTGCAAGAAATTTCATTCTTGACTATGATGATTATGAAAAAAACAAGATGGGACGATGGCAAATATTTACAAAACAAGATGATGCTTATCTCGGATGGTGTGGTCTCAAAAAACATAGTTGTGGAATGGTCGATCTAGGCTATCGTCTATCCAGAACCTCCTGGGGCAAGGGCTATGCAACGGAGGCTGCTAGGGCTAGTATAGACTATGGTTTTAATATTCTAAAAGTAGATGTGATAGTCGGTCGTGTAGCTAAAGAAAATACAGCTTCCATAAGTGTACTAAGAAAGCTAGGTATGTCCTACTGGAAGCAAGATGCGTGTGAGGGAATACCTGACGCAAAGTATTACAGAATTCTAAATCCTAATGTCGCTCATATAATATAATACGAAGTTTTTCTATAGAACGTCATTCCTACTCCTAAGATGCTTATCTTCAGGGATATGGAACATAAGAACAACTGACTCAGATCTATTTATCATAGATAGTTATTGGATAAACCCGAATTAACTCTGCGCCTTAAAGCTAGTATGATTGACTTAGCTATAGTCTTTGGTCTGATCATTATGCTGAATATCATATTAGCAAGTCTCCATTAGAGCATCCATCCAATGCATTTGGCAAAAGTACTTTTACTGTCGACTTGACTGTTGCATCTGTCTACGGATGTAGTGATTAGACCTCTAAAAGTTTTACACTAATAGGACCTGAAGGACAGATTGGAGTAGATGATACAGAGATCTGTTTTGGAGAGCCCATAACATTTACGCTGAACAACGCTGATGATGTAAAAGATTACACCTGGGATTTCGGTGATGGCAATACCTCTATAGATGAAAGTCCTACACACTTCTATGATAGTCCTGGGACTTATTCCGTAACGCTAGAGATCACTGATAACGATACTCAGTGTACGGATGAATTTGCAACTGAAATAGAATTAGGAGCTATTCCTGCTTTCTACAAAATACCCAATGTCTTTTCCCCTAACAATGAGGACTCAATGACTTCTTTAATGTTATCATTACAGAATCTAAATTCATAGAAGCCGTCAATATTATAAATTTCAAAGTTCATAATAGTTGGGGAAATCTATTGTATGATAACGATAATCCAGATATAGGCTGGGACGGCAATCACAAAAACGAACTTTCTCCAGCAGAAGTATATGCCTATGTGGTGGAACTAGAGGTAACAAATTGTAACAATGAGGTTGTGAAAGGGAATATTACCTTGATAAGATAAAATTAATACTTGGAAATTAAATTTACTTTTTATAAGTATAATAAGACTACATACTTGCTATTCAAAAGTAATTAGCTAAATTTGATTAAATTAAATCAAATAACATGAAAAATTTATTAGCAAGTATTGTATTTATAATAGGACTATTCTTAGTGTCAAGTTGCTCTAGTGAAACCTGTCAGACCTGTACTATTACACAAATTATCACGGTTGATGGAGTAGAAACAGGGAGACAAACTTTAAGCTCTGATGTAGAATATTGTGGAGACGCATTAGATCAGATAAAAAGTCAAACTTCTGAGGCTACTCAAATGTTGGGAACAACGACTCAGACAATAACTCAAACAGTAGAATGTCAATAAAATAGAAAAATTAGATTTTAAAAAGCTTCTCATCACCGAGGAGCTTTTTTTTTATTTTTCTAGTTTCTGCAGTAAGAGGCTTCCTAAAGTTATACTAATTCTAGTTTAGAATGATGATAACTATTTATTTTGTCCTACATGTTCATTCGTTATAAAGCCTCGCCGATACCGCGGTAGGCGGTATTTACTAGCCCACCCGCACGCGCCGTGCCTGCCATATACAAGGAGGCAGGTTTCTCTCATTTAATGCACTTCCGTATTTTATTCGACTACATTGAACGCATTCGTTCTAGCCTTGATCCATTTTATACAATTCTAAATCCTTTTCCATCATCAAAAAACAGATATGGATTAATTAAAGACTATTACTGACAGTGGATTAAATATTTGCTTAGAACTAGTTTGTGATATCTATATCAAAAAATTTAAATGAACCTACATTTCGAACGCCATCATTCGCTCCTAAAGAAAATCGGTATGCTCCAGCTACTAATGTAGATGGTATCATATAAACTCAATGCTGACAAAGAGGTCATGAAGCATACGGGAGAATTAACTTTTGAGAATATAACGGCTGCAAGAAATTTCATTCTTGACTATGATGATTATGATGATTATGAAAAAAACAAGATGGGACGATGGCAAATATCTACAAAATGAACTTTGTCTCATTCGCTGAGTACCTATTCATTTTGGTTAATACATTTTTAATTGCCATCTTGCCGACTATATATACGTCTTGTGTAACCATAGATAAAGCTTGATAACAGCTAGGTCATGCCATTTAAGTGTTTAATTTTTCTTTATAGATATTAGTCTTTGCCAAACCATTAATACTAAGAACTTTATAAAAACCATAACTATATTCACCCCTTATGCTGACTAAACTCATAAGCCCATTTTTTGAACGCATCATAGATCTAAAGCAGAAAGAATATAAGAAGGTGATTCTTCTGCAGCTTACTATTTTTTTAATCATTAGTGTTCTACTCATACTGAAGCCTCTTGCCACTAGCCTGATGCTAAATGCATACGGATTAGATATAATGCCTGTAGCTTTTGGCGGTATAGCTATTGCAGCTATTATAATACACTTTATCTTGCTGATTATTAGAAAGAAATTCTCGCTTGTAAGGTCAATGTATATTAATTTTTGTTTTCACATTATTTTAATTATCGGCTTATCTGTTGCTTTTGTTTTGGGTAAACTTACCGGCTGGCTAACAGTTTTAATGTATGTGTACATTAATCTTTTTAGTGTACTTACCGTTACATTGTTTTTCCAATATTGCCAATCCTTGTTATCCATAAGGGAAGCTAAGCGTGTTCTCTCATATGTAGGTGTAGGGGCTATTGCAGGCGGAGTGTTTGGGGGATATTTTGCAAGTGCATTAGTACCATTATTGGGTAACCTAGGATTATTATTATCTGCTATCTTTTTTTTAACAATTGCAACGCTAAGTTTACGATTGTTACAAAAAGAATACGGTACAGATCTTGTAGACGCTGAATCTAATAAGGAAGTATCTAATAGCTTTTTTTTTAAAACATTAGGCAATAAACATGTTGCATATATAGCTGCGATAATAGGATTAGGCGTCATGGCATCGAAACTATTAGATTATCAATTCAATGCTGTTGCTTATGCTCATTATGTTGACGAAGAGCAGTTGACTTCGTTCCTTGCGTTTTGGTTTAGCACTATTAATGTTGTAAGCCTACTATTACAATTGTTTTTAGTCAACACGATTATAGATCGTCTTGGTATATCTTACAGTATGTCAATTATGCCCTTTCTATTTCTGTTTTCCTTACTTGCTTTTTTTTACATTCCAATATTAGCAATAGGAGCAGCAATGAAAATGATAGATGGCTCTCTAAAGCAGAGCTTATATAAGACTTCTACTGAGATAAATATTATGCCTCTACCCAATCTTATACGAGACAGGGCTAAGACGCTGGTGGATCTCGTTGTAGATAGCCTTGCTACTGGTCTCTCGGGAATCATTATATATGTTCTCATCCAGAAAGTTATTCTTCCGCTCTCTGTTATTACTGCTACTACTATAGGTATAGTAGTTCTTTGGCTAGTTTTTATTAGACTATCAAGGAAAACATATTTAGCACAACTCTCAAAATTAGTGTTTAAAAACGACGATGATTACGAAGAGTTAGAAACTACTCCCCAACAGTACATTCAAAGTTTTATTCATAATAAACCTAGAAAAACAAAAGAAAGATTTGACATTCTCATCTCACTAACCAAAGATAAAAAGGCACCTATAAGAGCTGCTGCATTGAGCACTATAAGTGAAGAATACAATCTCGATGCATTACAAAAATTGCAACATCTAAAAACTGATAAATCTATTGTTATCCGGAAACAATACTTCCTAGAAACACTGCAATATGTAAATACAAAAGTAGAGCTCAATAAACTATACAGCAGTGCACAAGCTAAGAACAAAATTGTACTTACAGGAGCACTTGCTAAATCAATAGGAAACAGAAAACGCCAGCAAAAAAATTATAGCCTAAGTAATAGAATAGAACAGGCTTATGAATTGCTAACTACAGATCATTCCCTACCTAAGATTCTATGGAGAACTTTTATGACTGCAGTAGCACACAGTAGATATGAAAAATTTTATCCCATTATTATTGAAAATATAAATCAAACAACAGATGATGAAATGAAAAAATATGCCTTATTTGCTATCAGAAAAGCAAAGGTCAAATCATTATTTGAATTTCTAATCGAAAGCGAAGTGAAACCTAATAATCTTAATGCATGGTATAAATCACTTTCTGCTTTTCCAAACTTGCTGCTACAGTATTTCAACAATAATCCGATTACACAGAAAAATCTACTGCGTACTATTCCTGCTCTGGGTTATGTGGGTAGTCAGCCTAATCTTGATTTCTTGTTCAAATCCATTCATCACCCTAAAAGAAAAATAAGAATAGCAGCCCTATTGTCCATAAGCAAAATGAAAAAGGAATTTCCATTTCTTAACTACAACAAGCGTAAAAACCTGTTGCGCCTTAATAGGTCCATTGTTCAATGCAAGAGTATCATCAATGGAATCTGTCTGATCAACAAATTTACCAAGATACATAAGGAAGATTCAAATAATATGCGCATTATAAAAAAAGCACATCGTAACTTAAGGAAAGATCTAAATGTCCAGATCCATACTATTTTTATACTCCTAGAACTGAAACTGGACAGTGATGAGATGATAAAGTGTTATAAAGGTTTACGCTCTGGAAATGCACAAGCAACTATGGATTATCTAGACCAGCTTCTTCCTTATCGTATTAGATTAAAAGTGCTTCCGATCTTAGAGCTATCTATAGCTAAAAATATAACAGATAGCCTTATGAAATCCAAAGGGATAAAAGTTACTAGAAAAAATACTTCAATAAAGTATTTACGGAAACTTCATTCAACAAAATATGAGGAAGTGATAAAACTTATTTGATAGACATATCCCTTTATTATGTCCTGAGATTGCCAAATGTGTTAAAATAGAAATTTGTTCTTTTTAAACCGATTAAGCTGATCTCACTGGACAATATAAGCTCCAAAAAAATTATATAACTATCCTTGATTTGATAATAACAAAAACCTTGATTAGGAATCTAATCTTGGTTAAATTATATGACTAGAGTTTTCCCGGTTTAAGAATTTGTTGCCTTTTCTTTTTCAGTATAGGAATAATCGGTTTTGCATTGATTCCTAAGGCTTCTTCCACTTTAGTTACTAGATTAGTGCATATCTGCCCTCCTCTTCTATCTTCTATCAGCGCCACTATAATATACCTTCTATCCTCCCCTTCGAAAACCAAAGCACTGTCGCAATGGAATTGTCTCCAGCTACCCGACTTACGATATATGTCAGCTCTCGGTGCAATCTTTTTAAGTGTTTTGACAAATTTATGATTGATACCAGGCTTGATCATATAATTCATAATTTCTAGATTCATTTCACTATTCACTAATTTACCATAAGCTAACATCGTGTAAAACCTAGCGACTTGATCGACGTTGGCTGCATGGCTAAGTCCTTTCAGTGGATCTGGTTTTTTGTGTCCAGCTTTTGCGTACTTCTTTCCCACCCACAAACCACCACCCTTATACTTATCATATAATTTGTATTTTTCACTGGTCATAGTTGCTGCAATTTTATCGTATCCTAGGGCCTCTATAACTCTAGTTGTTGCGGCATTATTAGATTTTGCAATCATAAGTCTTAAGTCTTTCTTCAGAGTAGGTGTATACTCCAGACATCCCTCATCTACTGCCTCCATAGCTGAAAGTAGTACGGCTATCTTAGGAAGACTTGCCGCATATACCATGTTATTACCATTTACAGATGCATATCTTATATTATTCATTTGCCGCAGATCTACCACTGCAACAGACATTCTATTTTGTCTAGCTAACTTTTTCCAAACTGGATTTGCCTTTATTACCTTATCTAGATTTAATTGCAGCGCAAGGTCCTTATTATTTGTAACCTCTTGATAATAAATTGATGGATAAGGCAATGCATAGGAACCAAAAGTATTTTGGCTATACGTATCAATACAAATGAAGAGTGAAAAGAATAATATATACAAAAAAAACTTACCCATCCTACTAAGATACGAAATACATATCCAGTATCTAGTTATAGGATTGTTAAAGATGAAAATTCATTTTGATACTGAATCTTCCTAAACAAATAATAATAATAATTAGCTTAGCGAACATTATTCAGCTAACAATACTTAACCCACTAGCTAAACCGTTACTTTATGCATAGCAAAATAATTTTGTTGCTTTTTATTCTTCTGTTTACACTATCTGCACAAGATATAGATTGTCAAAAATTAGATCAAGTTTTTCTCCAAGAACTCAAAGAAGATCGCAGAGGTCCCTATGCTGGTATTAAGTGGTTTTGTGAAGATGGTTCAATGCGTGAGGCCAGAGACCCATGTCCAGAACCCATGAAAGGCTGGCAACATGCCATTTACAAATATAGTGTAGAAAGGATTGCAGAACAGCAGCATATTTTTCTTGACCAAATATTAACTGGAACAGAAAAAGATGATTTCTGGGATATGACTCATCAAAATAGTAGACTCAAACAGTATCAAATAACTAATTTCTTATTCGATGCTGATGATGGGTGGATACTACGGCAAGCTAAAAACTATCGAGGTGCGAAACAAATAGAGGATGAAAAAGATTGGGGTCAGGAATTTCTACAATGGTTAGTTTCTGATCCTAAAAGATTAGAAGAAAACTATCTATTAATCAAGCTAGCTGCTGTAGATATTCCCCATGGAGAAGATACTAGAATCGCTCAAAAAGTAAGAGCATATAGTAAGCTATTAGCTGAAGAAGAAGAGAATTTTATGAATGCTAGAATCAAAATTCATAATAATCCAAATTCTAATGATGTGGAAATGGTAAAAAACTGGAGGACTAAAAATGAAAAAATAAGCGCTAAAGCCAAAACGTATTATTCAGAATTAATAGGAGGGCTAAGCGAAATGTACAAGCCCATGGAAATAGTGGATCTTGAACAAAACTTGACTTCACTATCTTCAAGTGATTTTGCAAAAATACTTAAATTAAGAATTAAGAATCTGAAAGGGTCAGGACCTGCTCTTAGATCTATAGAGGCATGTGAGCTACTACCACTTATCAGGGAAAATATTGTGATAGAAAAAAACAGCAAAGCAAGATTAGGGCTAATAGATCTTGCGAATCAGCTAGAGTCAATGGCAATAAAAAATTTACACTCTATAGAAGAAAAAAACTTAGGAGACATACGAGAAAAGATTTGCTTCTTGACAGAAGGATTGTATGGTGCAGGGTATCTAGAAAACTGGGAGTATAGTAAAATCAAGCAAGATTTTGATTGGATGCAGGATGATCGAATTTCTATGGAAGATATGGAATACTTCAAATATGCATCACAGAAACTTGTACAGTGGTCCTCCCAAATGATTCAATCCCTATATGCAGAACCAGTGCAGGAATTTGGAAAATTTGAACCCATCTCATATGGATTTGTAGATGATAAAATAAGATCTTCGCTCATACTACCCTTAGGTAAATTAGTAGAAGCAATAAACGAAATCTATGGTCAAGTATCAGAAAATGCATCTATCGTAATGGGAAGTAAAAATGATGCGGGATTACAAGGACTCAATCCAGGTCTCGCACTTGGCAAATTACATGTCTTATCTACCCTACCAGAAGATATGGATATCGATGCCAAGGGAATTTATGCGTTTGATAGACCCCCTACAGAAATGAAACCGGTTGCAGGTATTCTTAATGTAAAAGAAGGAAATCCTGTTTCCCATGTACAATTGCTCGCAAGAAATTTAGGCATTCCTAATGCACTTATCTCGAGTAATGTTCTCAGTAAGCTAGACAAATATAACGGCAAAGAAGTTTTCTACGCAGTTTCTCCCGGAGGAACGATTCTACTGAAACTTGCAAAGGATATGACTCAAGAAGAAAAAAAGATATTTGCCAAGAAAGATAAAAATAAAAAGAAGGTTACTATAGCTATGGACAAGATCATCTTGCACCCTGATAGCCTACTTGATCTATCCAGAATAGATGCCAGTTTTTCAGGTAAATGGTGCGGTCCCAAAGCCGCTAATCTAGGCCAGCTGAAACTCATGTTTCCTAATCATGTAGTAGATGGTATAGTATTACCATTCGGTATATTTAGAGATCACATGGAGCAAAGAATACCAGATAGTGAGTTATCTTACTGGGAATATTTGACGAGTATATTTGCGCAAGAAAAAGAAAAATTATCTGAAGGTAGGGATAAGAAACAGGTGGAAACGGAGACTCTAGCGGAACTTACTAACTTAAGATCTCTAATAGAAAAAATGCCGCTTAAAAATTCCTTAGTCCGGCGAATAGAAGATAGTTTTGTTTCCGTCCTTGGTAAAAAAATAGGAGATATTCCTATATTTTTACGCAGTGATACAAACATGGAAGACTTGCCTCAGTTTACAGGCGCAGGACTTAACCTTACCCTATTTAATGTAGTCGATCGGCAAGAAATATTACAGGGAATAAAAAAGGTATGGGCATCACCATACACAGAAAGGAGTTACCAATGGAGACAACAATATTTAGAAAACCCAGAAGAGGTCTACCCCTCTATTCTGATCATTCCGAGTGTAAATGTAGATCGTTCTGGTGTCATCATTACCAAGGGTGTGAGCCGAGGAAGTGATCAGGACATTTCTATATCCTTCAGCAGAGGTGTGGGCGGAGCAGTAGAGGGTCAGTCAGCGGAAAGCTATGTTATTTACAACAACGGATATGCAGAGTTGATCTCTCCTGGTCGGGAAACTAAGTATAGGACCATACCTCCATCGGGTGGCTCTACCTTTAGATATGCATCCTTTCGAGAACCTGTTGTAAATCCTGAGCAGTTAATACAATTAGAGAAAATGGCAAACTGTATTGCTGACAAGATGGATCAGTTAGGTTCAACACATCAGGCCTATGATATAGAGTTAGGGATAAAAGACAATTTTATCTGGTTATTCCAGGTGAGGCCTTTTGTTGAAAATAATGATGCATTAGGTTCAAGCTATCTCAGGAACCTAGATCCTGTCGTGAAAGATATTTCGATATTTATGGAACCTCAAAATTAAATGAAATGCAACTTAGATATATAATTTTTATTATCCTTTTTCTAAACTCAATAACAGTCAGTTCTTACCCCATAGACGGTTATCCATATACTGGTATTGACAGATTACTTTATCAGTTTAGGGTACAACAAGATAGCGCACAGACTACAAAATTAGATTCTGGTGCGTTGCTTCGTATGGAGGAAATTAAACTCAACTTATTGCAAGCTAATAGCTTGTTACCAGAAGAAGATAAGTCGCTGAAAAAGCAACTAGAAAACATTTTTAGATATCTAGAGCCCGAATATTCTGTATCGGTCATGGATATTTCTGATCCAAATAATCTCCGCTACGCTGGTCTTAAAGAAAAAGAATTATACCAACCTGGAAGTGTTGCTAAAATTATTGCTGCAATGGGAATATTTGATGCTTTGCACAAAGTATACGGAGATGATTGGGAAAGTATCCACGCCATATTGTATACGAAGAGAGTTCGAGGGAACGAATTCGTAGTTTATGATCATCATACCATACCTATATACGACATCGAGAAAAATAAATACTCGAATAGGAAAGCGGCAGAATCAGATGTGTTCTCACTTTACGAATGGTTAGATCATATGTTTTCTAAAAGTAACAATGGTGCAGCTAGCATCGTGATGAGAGAGATGTTATTAATACATATTATGGATTCCTATTATGATTGTGCTACACAGGATGAGATGGATGATGTAATCACAGATGCAGGCAAATCCGTACTAGGAAGCTTATCTGAAGAATTGACTAATTGCGCATTAGAAAGTATAAATATAGAAAGAGATGAATATAGATTGGGAGGATTCTTTACAAGTGGTGCTGAAAAATATGTATCTAGAAAAGGTGGTAGCATAGGAACAACTAGAGGATTGATGAAGTTTCTATATGCTCTAGAATGTGGTAATGTAATAAATGAAAGAATATCGCTTGAAATTAAACGCTTGATGTATCTCACAGACAGAAGAATAAGATATGCTGCTAGCTATGCCATAGAGAAAGACGCTGTGTACTTCAAAAGTGGATCGCTCTATAGCTTCAAACCTGAGCCCGGGTACGTCAAAAAAAATTATGCTGGAAACAGATATAATTATATGAATAGTGTTGCAATAGTAGAAAAACAAGACAGCACCCAAAAGAAATACCTAGTCGCTCTAATGTCTAACGTCCTCAAAAAAAATAGCGTTGGCGAACATTACGCCTTGGCTAAAAAGATAGATGATCTTATAGTAGCTAATGATTAGTGAAATGAGAAAGTAAGAAAAAAAGTCCTGAAAATCAATGATTTACAGGACTTTAAAGTTGACCCACAAGGACTCGAACCTTGAATGTCGATACCAAAAACCGATGTGTTACCGATTACACCATGGGTCAATACCGCCCAAATTATTATTCGGGATTGCAAATTTATAACTTTTTCCTATAATTCTCCTCCTATGATCAAAGATTTTTCTCCGAAGAAGGATATTTGATAGAGATATCGACGTTTTCTTAGCCTATTTGAAAGCAAATTCTCATAAAGCTAGATGTGCTTTTTCCTTATTGTTATATATAAACAATCAGATACTTGTCCGTATTTGGCAAGTGGATTAGAATGACTACTCCCCTATTCCTTATTTGACATCATACAAAAACAACTGGATTAGTTTCAGGTTACCTCGCAAAGCTATACATTAGAGCTACATTAACATTTACATATTTCCTAACCTACCTGACAAAATATGCACAAGCTATCTATTCCTTTTACCGCTTCCGTCTATACAGAAAGAAGACATCTCTTATCTCGAGCTATAGGTTCTGGAAAAATTTTCCTGTATGGAAATGATTACAGTTCTATGAACTTTAAGGATAACACTTATCACTACAGACAAGATAGTAGCTTTTTGTATTACATAGGCATTGCGCTACCAGGACTGAATGCGATCATAGATGCATCTACTGGACAAACTACGCTCTATGGTGATGATGCAGGTATGGATATGGTGATATGGACGGGTGATCAAGAAAAACTTGCATCTCTCGCGGATCGCACAGGTATAGAAAATGTAAAAGCTTCCGCAGCGCTAGATCAAGATGTCAGTAATACAGATCACTATCTACCTCCTTATAGAGGTGCGCATGAGATACTGTTAACTAAATTATTTGCTGGTCAAAATATATGCGCCTCAGAACCATTGATCAAAGCTGTCGTAGAACAAAGAAATAAAAAGTCGAAAGCAGAAATACAAGAAATGGATCTAGCAGCCAGCCTGACAGCAGAAATGCATAGAACCGTTATGGCATCAGCACGTGCAGGCATGAAAGAATATGAGCTGGTTTCTGTAGCCAATCAGGTAGCCTGGAACCATAACTGTCAGTGGTCCTTCCCTCCGATTCTAACGACTCACGGAGAAACACTACATAACCATTACTACGGCAATGAACTGAGAGAAGGGGACCTCGTATTATTCGATGGAGGCATAGAAGCTCCAAGTGGATATGCTGGCGATATGACCAGAACTTTTCCAGTATCAGGCAAATATTCTACTATACAAAATCAAGTGTACGCTATTGTAAAAAGCGGCTACAAAAAAGCTGTAGAGCTGTGTAATCAAGGTGTCTATTTCAGAGACATTCATCTAGCTACAGCTAAGCAAATGACAGAAGGACTTATCGCCCTAGGCTGGATGAAAGGAAATTCCGAAGATGCTGTAAGAGCTGGCGCGCATACCTTGTTTTTCCAGCACGGCCTAGGACATATGCTAGGACTAGATGTCCATGATATGGAAAATCTGGGAGAACAATATGTAGGTTACACAGAGGATTATGTCAAGTCTACAGCATTTGGGTTAAGGTCTCTAAGACTAGGAAAGAAGATAGAAGCAGGAAATGTTTTCACTATAGAACCTGGTATATATCTGATCCCTCAGCTGATAGAAAAATTCAAAGCAGAAGGTAAATTTTTGGATTATGTCAATTATGATGAAGTTGTCAAAAACAAAAACTTCGGTGGCATACGTATAGAAGATGACTTTGTATTAGAAGAAAACGGTGTCAGAAAACTAGGAAATCACCTTACCATTGACATAGATGAAATAGAGGCTATTAGACAAGGAGCCTAAAGCGATTTTTACATATAAATAATTATAGCTTACCTAACAGTTCTTGTATAATATCCACTAACTTACTAGATGATTTCTGAACTGCCTGGATAACATCTTCTATATTCGTTTCGCTCAGTGCTTCGGGCGGATAACACATATTACTTACTATAGAAAATACTGCTTGCTTCATGCCACAATGTACTGCTGCAATGGCTTCAGGTACGGTAGACATTCCTACGAGATCAGCTCCTAGTGTGTGCAGCATTTTATATTCTGCAGGCGTCTCTAGACTTGGTCCTTGCATAGCTGCATATACACCCTCTTTATAAGTAGACCCCATAATACCAGAGATTTTAGCTCTCAGATCCTTGTCGTACGCGTTTATCATGTCAGGAAATCTAATACCGAATCTCTCGTCATTTTTTCCCCTCAAGGGATTACGTGGGAGCAAATTTATATGATCTTTAACCATGACAATGTCACCTTCTGAGTAATCGCCATTGAGCCCACCGCTAGCATTTGTCATGATAAGATATTGTATTCCTAGCAATTTCATGACTCTAACAGGAAAAACGATTTGATCTATATTATAACCTTCATAGTAATGAAATCTTCCAGAGAAAACTAGAAGATCTATATCCTTGTACTTTCCCGCTAGGCATTCCCCTTGATGAGATTCTACTGTACTTTCCGGAAAGTAAGGAATTTCAGCATAGGGTATTTTATCAGCATTGGGTATGATTTTTGACATACCGACCATACCTGTTCCTGTAAGTATAGCAACCTTAGGTTTAAGCTCTCCTAGTAGGTTACTCTTGATGAATCTAGCCGCTTCGTTTGTCTTTCTATGCTTCATAATATTTTTAGTCTACAATTAGACTCATCCGGTCTAAGTTCTGTTGTTTTATATTTTTTGGCACCTCACGGTACTCGTATTCTTGATTTCGTAATTTAGGTAAGTACCCCGCCTCTTCTATCGCTACCTGTATGCCATCAGCTGTAAATCTGAAAGCTGCACCTGCTGCCGAAACAACATTTTCCTCTATCATAATACTACCAAAATCATTGGCCCCAGCATGCAAGCATAATTGCGCTGTCTTTTTCCCTACGGTCAGCCAACTTGCTTGAATATTCTTGACATTAGGTAACATAATTCTACTAAGTGCGATCATCCTTATATACTCATCACCTGTACAAGTATTTCTAGCTCGCTTAAGTTTTTTTAGAATCGTGTCCTCATCCATAAATGGCCATGGAATGAAAGCTAGAAAACCATTAGCACTCTCTGGCTTCTCACTCTGAACCTGTCGTATATCTACGAGATGTTCCATACGCTCTGTATTGGTCTCTATATGTCCAAACATCATGGTAGCTGATGTAGTAAGATCTAGCTTGTGCGCTGCGCGCATGACGTCTAGCCATTCCTGTCTTCCACACTTCCCTTTAGATATAAGTCTTCTTACTCTGTCGTTCAGTATCTCTGCACCAGCTCCTGGTAAGGAATCTAGTCCAGCTTCTTTGAGTGCTGCCAGCACCTCATAATGGCTCGATCCCTCTAGTTTCGTTACATGAGCAATCTCTGGAGGTCCTAATGCGTGTAACTTAAGATTAGGATACAGCTGCTTGAGCTCTCTAAAAAGATCACAATAATACTGCAACCCTAAATCTGGATGATGACCTCCTTGCAATAACAATTGCTCCCCTCCGTACTCAAATAACTCTTCTATCTTCTTTTTGTATGTTTCTATATCTGTAACGTAGGATTCCTCATGACCCGGACGTCTGTAAAAATTACAAAACTTACAATTAGCGATGCAAACATTAGTCGTATTACTATTCCTGTCAATGATCCAACTTACTATGTTCCCAGGATTGTGTTTTTGCCTGAGCTGATCCGCCACATCCATAAGCATGGCTGTCGGAGCATTCTCTAGTAAGTATACACCTTCTTCTACGGAAAGCCATTCTAAATGTAGTGCTTTGTCTAATATATTGGTAATTTCTTGGTCATTCATAACATCGTAACAAAGATAGTATTCAAGAGTTGATTATAGGGGCTATTATTATCCTTTATACATTTTATAATCATTCCCATAATAAGTAAATTTTTCTTATATTTGCTGCAGTTTAGGAAGGGAACGCATTTTTTCGTTCCCTTTTTTAATTTTTATTTTTGAATGCAAGGACTGACTAATAAAATCAACAAATTGCTAGAAGCAAGATTCGAAGAAGAAGATCTTCTGGACTGCTTTGTTGTAGACATAAGGTTAGAACAGTCCAAAGTACTTAAGGTATTTATAGATAGCGATGATCACTTAGGTTATTCTAAATGCAAAAGAGTAAGCAGATTCCTAGAAGAGAACATCGAGGAAAACAACTGGTTACCAGAGAATTACCGCATAGAGGTATCTAGCCCAGGAGCTGAAAAGCCCCTAAAGATGCTGCGACAGTACAAAAAGCATATAGGAAGAACTCTTATAGTAGAGACGACCACAGAAGAAAATTACGAAGGTGAATTGACTCATATTGAAAAAGATACTATTACAATAGAAGTCCTCACTGACAAGAAGAAAAAATTGAAAGAAGCTGTTCAGATAAATTTGTCTGATGTAAAAAAGGCTAAAATTAAGATCACATTTAATTCTAAGAAAAAATGAATCTAGTAGAATCATTTGCTGAATTTAAAGCGGGCAAAAACATAGACAGACCTACTATGGTGCGTGTTCTGGAAGACGTTTTCAGAACATTGATCAAGAAAAAGTATGGTTCTGATGAGAACTTTGATGTAATTGTAAATACACAAAGTGGTGATTTAGAGATGTGGAGAGTTAGAGAAATTGTCCCAGATGGCGAAGTTACAGATGAGCAAAGCCAGATTTCTATCTCTGAAGCACAATCTATAGACTTAGATTACGAGACAGGTGAAGAGTGTTACGAGCAATTGACATTAGAAGAATTCGGTAGAAGAGCTGTAATGGCGGCGAGACAGACCCTTATTTCTAGGATAATGGAACTAGAGAAAGATGAGGTGTTTAAGCGATATAACGATAGAGTAGGTGATATTATATTAGGAGAAGTTCATCAGGTGCTAAAAAGAGAGATGCTTGTTATAGATGATGTAACAGGAAATGAGCTTGTTCTTCCTAGAAGTGAAATGATCAAAGGTGATTTTTTCAGAAAAGGAGACATGGTCAAAGGAACCATAAAGAAGGTGGAAATGAAAAACAACAATCCACTTGTTATCATCTCTAGGACGGACAGTACGTTCTTAGAAAAACTGATGGCGCAAGAAGTGCCGGAGATAGAAGATGGACTGATAACAATCAAGAAGATCGTTAGAATTCCTGGAGAAAGAGCTAAAGTAGCTGTAGAATCTTATGATGACAGAATAGATCCTGTAGGAGCTTGTGTAGGAATGAAAGGAAGTAGAATACACGGAATTGTAAGAGAATTGAAAAACGAGAATATAGATATCGTAAACTTTACGAACAATAGTACGCTATTTATACAAAGGTCTCTTACGCCTGCAAAAGTCTCTAGTATAGAGCTGAACGAAGAAAGAAAGACGGCCTCTGTATTCCTTAAGCAAGATCAAGTTTCTCTAGCTATAGGAAAAGGTGGATCGAACATAAAGCTTGCAAGTAAGCTTACAGGATATGAAATAGATGTCTACAGAGAGAATCAAGATCCAGAGATGGAAGATGTAGAACTAGAAGAGTTCTCTGATGAAATAGAAGCGTGGATCATAGATCAGCTGAAAGGCATAGGCTGTGATACTGCAAGAAGTGTATTAGAACTCAGTTCAGAAGAATTAGCTAGAAGAACTGACTTAGAAGAAGAAACTATTAACGATGTATTAGGAATATTAAAATCAGAATTCGAAAATGATTAATTTCTTAACTTCGTAAAAGATATTTTTAGAAACCGAAAAACGCTGAATGGCACAAAGATTAGTAAAAATTGCTAAAGAGCTTAATGTAGGAACAACCACTATTGTTGAATATCTCAACACTAATGGCTTTGAGATCGATAATAAGCCCACTTCTAAAGTTTCTCAAGAAATGTACGATGCATTACTTGAAAAATTTAGCAATTCTATGGCTGTAAAAGAAAAAGCCAATAAGTTAGTAATAGGTACTAGAATCAGTGAGCCTAAGGAAGACGTTATTACACCTATCAAAGAAGCACTAGAACCTCCTCCTGTAAAAACGGAAGAGCCTAAGCCAGCCGTTGTTGTAGAAGAAGCTCCTAAGGTAGAGGTTCCTGAACCTCAAAAGGTAGAAAAAGTTATTAAAGCGGAAGCTCCTAAAGCAGAACTAAAAGTTGTCGGTAAGATAGACCTTAAGAAGGAAGAGCCTAAAAAAGTAGTGCCTAAGGCTGAACCTAAATCTAAGAAAATAGAAAAGACGCCTAAGCAAGCAGAAAAAGCTCCAGCGGATCCGACTCCAAAGGAAAAAGCGGCAAAAGAGAAAACCCCTAGTAAGGAAAAAGAAGAAAATAAGGATAAAGGTAAAGTAGTACTAGAAGCTCCTGTTGAGGATCTTGTAAAAAGATCAACTCCTCAGCTTAAAGGGCTTAAAATTATGGGTAAAATAGATACTGATAAACTTAAGAAACCGAAGTCTAAGAAAACAGAACAATCTTCTAAAACTGGTGGTAATAAAGCTGGCTCCAACAGAAATAATAACGCTGGAAAAAGAAAAAGAACAAGAACTAAGATATCTGCTCAAAAGTTCGTCAAGAAAAATGACAACAGAGGTAGAGGTGGTGCGAAGAAGAAATCCGATGAAGTAAAAACGGTTTCTAAAAAAGAGATAGAAGATAAAATCAAATCAACAATGGCGAGACTTTCCGGTGGGGGAAAGAAGAAACGTCAGAAAATTAGAAGAGATAATAGAGCAGAGAAAAAAGAGAAGCAGGAGTTAAAAGAAATGGAAAACGTAGAAGTAACATTAAAAGTTACTGAGTTTATATCTGTTTCTGAACTCGCTAACTTACTTAATGTTGCGGTTACTGAAGTAATCATGACATGTATGAACCTAGGGGTTATCGTATCGATAAACCAGCGATTAGATGCAGAGATCATAGAATTAGTAGCTACAGAATTTGATCAAGATGTCGAATTTATATCAGCTGAAGAAGTAGAAGAGAAGGAAGAAGAAATAATAGATGATCCAGCAGACCTAGTGCCACGAGCACCTATCGTTACCGTTATGGGTCACGTAGATCATGGAAAAACTTCCCTACTAGATTATATAAGAAGTGCTAACGTTGCAGATGGAGAGGCCGGTGGTATTACACAGCATATCGGGGCTTACGAAGTCGCTGTAGGCGAGAACAAAAAGAAAATAACTTTCCTAGATACGCCTGGTCACGAGGCCTTTACTGCCATGAGAGCAAGAGGTGCAAAGGTAACGGATGTAGTTGTGGTTATCCTTGCAGCTGATGATAGACTAATGCCTCAAAGTAAAGAGGCTATAAGCCATGCTCAGGCTGCAGGAGTGCCTATTGTTTTTGCGATAAACAAAATAGATAAGGATGGTGCAGATCCAGAAAGAATTAAGGGTGAACTTGCAGAAATGAATCTATTAGTGGAAGACTGGGGTGGTAAAATTCAGTCCCAAGATATATCAGCAAAGACTGGAGAGAATATCGATTCGTTATTAGAAAAAATTATACTAGAAGCAGAATTACTAGAACTACATGCTAATCCTAAAAGAGACGCAATAGGTACAGTAATAGAAGCTTCTCTAGATAAAGGAAGAGGTTTCGTTACTAAGATATTAGTACAAAACGGATCCCTCAAGCAGGGTGATATTGTAGTAGCTGGCGAACACTCTGGAAGAATAAAAGCGATGTTCAATGAAAAAGGAAAACGTCAAAAAAGTGCGGGTCCAGCTTCTCCTGTATTAGTACTGGGACTATCTGGAGCACCTCAGGCAGGTGAGAAGTTTAAAGTATTACAATCAGAGCAGGAAGCTAGACAGATAGCTGCTAAACGGTCTCAGATTTCTAGAGAACAATCTAACAGAGCTAACAAGCGTATATCACTTGATGAAATAGGTAGAAGGCTGGCTCTAGGAGCATTTAAGGAGCTTAACCTTATTGTCAAAGGTGATGTAGATGGCTCCATCGAGGCACTTTCAGATGCACTTATAAAACTAAGTCAAGAAACTGTACAGGTAAATGTTATACATAAGGCTGTAGGTCAGATTGCAGAATCTGATATTCTTCTTGCCTCAGCATCAGATGCTATCGTAATAGGATTCCAAGTAAGACCATCGATGAATGCTAGGCAACTCGCAGAAAGAGAAGGTGTAGAAATAAAGACTTATTCTATTATCTATCAAGCGATAGAGGAGATTAAGTCAGCCATAGAAGGCATGCTAGAACCGACAAAAGAAGAGAAGATAGTAGGTCAGATCGAAGTACGTGAAGTCTATAAGATAAGTAAGGTAGGAACGATAGCAGGTTGTCAAGTGATAGAAGGAAAGGTTAAGAGAAATAACTCTATTCGTCTAGTGAGAGAGGGAATTGTTGTCTATCCTAACAAAGAAGGCGTTACTGGAGAAATTGCCTCTCTTAAACGTTTCAAGGATGATGTAAAAGAAGTAAGAAACAACATGGAATGTGGTGTATCTATCAAAAACTTTAATGATATAAAGGTAGGTGATGTTATAGAAGCCTACGAGATAGTGGAAATCAAACAGAAGCTTGCGAATTAAGCAGATTAAGGACTTAAGAGATTTTTTAGACTCCAAAGTTTTAGAATATAATAATGGGGACTTCATCACTGAAGATCCCATTTCTATTCCTAAGCGATATACAAAAGTACAAGACATCGAGATAACGGCTTTCTGGACAGCTATGCTCTCCTGGGGTCAAAGAAAAACAATTATCAATAAGGCTGATGAATTATTTGCCTTGATGGGCGATAGTCCTCATGCCTTTATATTAAATCATAAGCCACATGACAGAAAACGTTTTTCAGCATTTAAGCATAGAACATTTTTAGAACCAGATACCTACTACTTTCTAGAATTTTTTCAATGGTTCTATTCACACAATGAATCCTTAGAATCAGCTTTTATACCTACCAATGAGAAAACTTCTATGAGAGAACGATTAATTTATTTCCATAACTTATTCTTCTCCTTAGCTGGAGGACCTATAAGAACTAGAAAACATGTTTCTAGCCCAGCAAGAAAATCAGCTTGTAAGCGATTAAATATGTTTCTTCGCTGGATGGTAAGATCTGATAATGCAGGAGTAGATTTTGGTCTTTGGAAGAAAATAGAGTCTTCTGAATTACTCTGCCCCTTAGATGTCCATGTAAGTAGAGTCGGTAGAAAACTTAAGATGATCACTAGAAAGCAGGATGATTGGTCTACGGTGGAAGAATTAACAGCATTTCTTAGACTACTAGATCCCTCAGATCCAGTAAAATATGATTACGCACTTTTTAGCCTCGGCGTTCTTGCTGACAAAGATATTATCTAACAACGTGAAGTTACCACCTATCTATTCTTATCTCTTTTATAGTTTCATCCTCTTCGGCGAATATAAATACGCGATAAGCTTGATTGTCAGCGGTAATTAACTTTCCTAAGCTATAATTACTCCTATTACCTACAGAATTGCCAGAATGTACTTTTTCGCAGCTCTTAGGCTTAATTGTAGCCAGAAAGCTAGATAGCTTCTTTACAACTTCATTCTTGGATAAAATTTCCTGATCATCGAGTAAACATAAGTCTGTTTCTTCCCCCAATAATCTAGTAATACTAGAAAGATCCTGAGCCGCTATAGACTTAAATATATTCTGAGCTTGTAAAAAAAAAGCAGAGAAGACGAATAATATGCTAAGTAGATATTTCATTTTTCTATTTTCGTATACATAACCCTAACATGACAAACTTATTGTTAGGTTCCATCTAAATAATTAATATATATAATTTTTTTCTTAGATATGAACGAAAAACAGAGATCTTGCTTAATAATTCTAGATGGATGGGGACATGGTCCTAATCCCGAAAATAGTGCTATTGCTCAGGCTAAAACCCCATTTGTAGATAGTTTATACCAACAATATCCTAATGCTGAACTGATTACTTATGGAGAAGATGTAGGTCTTCCCGAAGGACAAATGGGTAATTCAGAGGTAGGCCATCTCAATATAGGAGCTGGGAGAATTGTGTATCAAGATTTGGCTAGAATAAATAAAAGTATCAAAGATGATACACTTAAGGAAATTGACATCATTAAAGATCTCATTAGTATGCACCAGCAATCTAAAAAACCCATTCATTTGATGGGTCTACTTTCTGATGGAGGAGTGCACTCACATATAAATCACCTAGTTTCATTATGCAATATATTTAGCCGAGCTAAGATACCCGTATATATACATGCGTTTTTAGATGGAAGAGATACCTCTCCTAATGGAGGCTTATCTTATGTTCAAGATCTCCTTAGAAGAACAGATAATAATTATGTCAAAATAGTTACTGTGGTAGGAAGGTATTTTGCAATGGATCGAGACAATAGATGGGAAAGAATAAGGAAAGCATATAATCTTATAATCCATAGCAATGGTATACATACTTCAGATATCATTTCAGAAATACAAGCCTCTTATGATGCAGGTGTAACCGATGAGTTTGTAGAGCCAATACAACTCACGGAAAATAATGTAGCTATCGGTAATATCAAGGATGGAGATACTGTCTTATTCTTTAACTACAGAACTGATCGTCCGCGTCAAATAACTGAAGTCTTAACACAAAATGATAAGCCTGAAGCTGAAATGACTAAGATGAATCTGAATTTTGTTACCATGACCAATTACAATGCTCAGTTTAAGAATATAAAAGTACTATTTGAGAAAGACGCACTTAAGATGACCTTAGGGGAGTTTCTAGAAAAAGAAAAACGCACACAGCTAAGAACTGCGGAGACAGAAAAATATCCACATGTAACCTTCTTCTTTTCTGGAGGAAGAGAAAGGCCTTTTGAAGGAGAATCACGTATCCTAGTCAATTCTCCGAAAGTGGCCACCTATGACCTGCAACCCGAGATGAGTGCAAATGAACTGACAGAAAAACTATTAACTAAGATAGACCTCGACAAACCAGATTTCTGTGTAATTAATTATGCAAACACGGATATGGTAGGTCATACTGGTGTATTTTCTGCAGCCGTAAGTGCAGCAGAAGCTGTAGATGCGTGTTTGTCTAAGCTTATCCCTGTTTTAAAAAAGAATGGTTACCATACGGTAGTCATTGCAGACCATGGCAATGCAGATATAATGATCAATTCTGAAGGAGAAGCTCATACCGCTCATACGCTTAGCCCCGTTCCCGTTATATTAGTTTCCGATCAATATAAGAAAATAACGGATGGTAGATTAGCTGATGTAGCGCCAAGTATTTTACATCTTATGGGATTAGAACAACCTAGTGAAATGACTGGAAAAAGCTTGATATCTTAAAAAATATCTGTTCTACATAAATATATTCCATCTGACTTGGAATATTAGTATGACATGGGTAAGATAGGTCTTATGTCTGTTAGACCTAAGCTAAACGGTCCTCCGACATCTAATACCAATTCTATTTTAGAATGGTATAAGCACGTAAAAAAAACATGCCGTATAAAGGAACCTCATCATTAGATGAAGGGAATGCTGCCAAATTAAATCAACAACATTTTACAAGACTTCTACAAAAGGAGAAAGCCTTGCTGCGTTAACAACAAGGCTTTCATAAAAAGGCGGCGACCTACTCTCCCGGAAG
>ENA-ORXR01000582-ORXR01000582.1-marine-metagenome-genome-assembly--contig:-NODE-582-length-48039-cov-8.316292_pt1 | contig 48039 bp, 33 predicted proteins | sample MGYA00237866_ERZ511479 | MGnify/ENA metagenome assembly ERZ511479
ATTTTATTTTCAAACTAGACATGGATTTTTATTACGACACTTCAAATTACTACCCTTATATTTGTATTAATAACGATAATGAAGAGGGTGTAAAATCCTTTGTAAGGTATCTTAATGATAATGAATTAATTAACCCAGTTAAGGTCTATAACAAGCCTCAACATCCAGCAGGTGATGGTATTTTATACGATTGGTTAATAAGAATTGCCCTTACCACTAAGACTGATACCTTAAATTCTGAGTTAAATTTAATGCCTGAAGAGTCTGTAATATCGGAGATCTTTAATAGTTTTATTAATAAAAAAAATGAAGATAATGAAGATATAAATTCTAAAAATCTTAAAAATCAAATTCAATTTCAAATTGATTATCAGAAAGATTTTGATTTAATGAATAAAAATAATAATAAATATTTTCAAAATATTGAAACTAAACTGGATGTTTTATTTGAACAGAATGAACAAATGAAATCTTTTATCAATATAGAACTTTTAAGTTTAATAAAAGAAGTTTTTAAGATTGAGAATTTAGGTCAATCTGCTGAAGATCTTAAATTGCTAATAGATGCTCAAAGTAAATTACTAAGAGAATCAGAAGAGAGACTAAAGAGTGAAATAGAAAAAAATCAAACTGAATTTTTAAAGAATGTAGTAAAGTATGAAACTCAAGAAAAGTTTGGAATACCAGAGAGTGATGATATCGTTAAGAATATTTCAAATATAAAAATTCTAATTTTTGGCCAAAGTAATCAATCTGAACATAATATTATAGAATCTATTATGGATGGTTTATCTATTGGATATGCAATTGAAATAGTTAAAAAACATATTAAAGTTATTATCGCTAAAAATTTTGATAAACTAAAAAGTACAGAAATTAAAAGCTTAGTTGATTCAGGTAGGTTTAATTATTTGATAATTGGAAAACAACCACATTCCGTTAAAGGTAAGAATGCTAAGATTTCCTGGGATCAATATGTAAAAAATAATAAATTAAATACAAAGGTTTTAAATTTTATTTCTCGAGGAATAAATGAAATTACAATAAGAGAAAGTATTTCATTAATTGGTCAGGAAAATTTCAGTATTTAATTTTCTTCACATTAAATAATTTACTATTAATCATTATTTCTTCCACCTAAAAATATTGGAAATGGATAATGTAGAAAATAAGCTAGAGTTGTATAGCAGTTACAACATAAGTTAACATAGCTAAATCAAGAACCTTATTTACTCCTTAGCTTCCATTTGGTGCTATCATAAAACTTTCATTAAAATCTTTTTTCACGTACTGTTACACCAAACTCAACAAGAAGAGTATTTAACTTAAAAAAGATTATTGTTCCTTTATTTGTTAAAGCTGTATTTGGTGTATTTAGTCCACTAAGCATTACAATTCACCAAAGTTACATTACAACTTGGTTTGCAACTGAAGTTATTCCAACAGATCTTATTCTAATATAAAGTTTGATATTGATTCTATTGATTAATACTGAAGAGGCGAATTGAACCCTTACATCTTGCGATACCGGATTTTGAATCCTAAGACATACTAGTATTATCAATAAGTTGTATAGTTATTTTAGCTACTTATGTGTTGAGAGAGTTTGATAATAGTTGAGTTTTTTTGTCGGAGTTGGACTATTTTTGGACGATTTTTCACTTTGGATTTTAGAGTTGCTGTATTGTCTGGTCGGTTAGTTGATAGCATTGATGAAGTTAGTCTTCTTTTTTAAATTGCTTGCAATTATGTGAATTGTATTTATCGAATCTAGAGTTCATATAAAACGACATTTCGTGTGCTATCTCTAGACAGTGGTTGTTGTAAGAATATTACACAGCCACTTTACTGAAGAGTATAGCAGCAAGTTGAAATGTAATGATTAAGTAGATATAGGAACTGTAGTTTTGACTCAATAATAGGAAAAAGTACAAGGGATATTTTCGCAGTAACACTAGATTATGGAAAATCAATCAATAGTATCTCGAGTTTTATTTGGAGTATTGAGAGAAGACATTTTACAACCGAGAATCACCGAGCTATCGCAAAATGGAAATACTCAAATATCGATATGTGGTAGTGAAGGGATTGTTTTCCTCTACAGTAATTCAGAACAGCTGAAGAATGCTTTAAGAAAGATGTTTGATGAAGAGACTTTTTTAGATTTATATAGAAAGCTAATATTGGTATCTGCCTTACTGCGATTAAAGTTATTTTAGATAAATGTCTAACACTACTATACTTTTACAGTTCTTTCTGAAATTGCTTATACAAAGCTGGCAAAACCAACAGGGTGAGTATCGTAGATGATATAATCCCTCCAATAACTACTGTAGCTAGTGGTCTCTGAACTTCTGCTCCAGTTGATGTAGCCAGTGCCATAGGAATAAATCCAAGTGAAGCAACTAGTGCTGTCATAAGAACAGGACGCAAACGAACAAGAGCTCCTTCTTTGATAGCTTGCTCCACTGTTCTACCTTCTTCAAGTAAATGCTTGATAAAAGAAATCATTACAACTCCGTTAAGGACAGCAACTCCTGAAAGTGCGATAAATCCTACTCCAGCAGAGATTGAAAATGGTATGTCTCTCAGTAAAAGTGCTAATACTCCACCTGTTAATGCAAAAGGTACACCTGTAAAGATTATCAGGCTTTCTCTGATAGAACGGAAAGTCATAAAAAGAATAATAAAAATTAGTAGTAGTGAAACAGGTACAACGACTAGAAGTCGTTTTTTAGCTTTTTCTAGATTCTCAAATTGCCCACCCCATTTATACCAATAGCCTGCTGGGAGTTTAACTTGGCTTTCTATTTGCGTAGATGCTTCTTCTACAAATGAGCCCATGTCTCTACCTCGAACATTAGCTTGAACTACTATACGACGCTTAGTGTTTTCTCTACTTACCTGATTCAGTCCTTCTACAAGCTCAATGCTTGCCAGAAGCCTTAGAGTTACATATTTAGGGTCATAAATAGGATTGTGGTTATCATTGGCTTTAATAACTGTATCAACCGCAGGTAGTGGAACAGGTAAGTTTTTAATAATTTCTATTTTCTCACGTAATGACTCAGGTAAACGTACAATAATTTCAAAACGTTTATCTCCATCAAAAAATAGTCCTGCCTCTTTCCCACCTACAGCAAGAGAAACTACATCTTGAACATCTGAGACATCGAGACCGTATCTTGCGACTTGCTCTCTATTTACGTTAATTTGTAAGGTAGAAAGCCCACTTGATTGCTCAACTTTAACATCACTAGCCCCATCAATTTGTTCTAAGATAGATTCTACTTCTTTAGCTTTTGTTTGAAGAGCGTCTAAATCATCCCCAAATATTTTTACAGCTACATCACTTCGTACTCCTGAAATAAGTTCATTAAAACGAAGTTCAATTGGTTGTGAGAACTCATACAGATTGCCAGGAAGTTGATTGACTACTTCTTCTATTTCTTCAATCAAAGTCAATTTAGATTTTCTAGGGTCAGCCCACTCGCTTCTCGGTTTAACCATTAAGTAGCCATCAGCTATTCCAGGAGGCATAGGGTCAGTAGCTACTTCTGCTGTGCCTATTCGTGAAAAAACATTTTTAATCTCAGGGATTTTTAAAATAGCTTTTTCAATTTCTTTTTGCATCTTTACTGACTGAGACACGGAAGTGGCAGGAATCCGTAAACTTTGAACAGCTAAATCTTGTTCATCTAAGGAAGGAACAAATTCACTTCCTAAAAACATTGAGAGAAGTCCAACTAAGACAAGAAAAAAACTAGCTCCAGCAATTACTGCCTTACTTCGGGCTAGAGTCCAATTAAGTGCTTTTTGATAGAAAGACTTAACGGATGTAATAAATTTACCTTCCTCTTCTTTAACTTCACCAGTAAGAAAGAGAGCAATTAGTGCAGGTATTAATGTAAATGAAAGGATAAGTGAGCCAGCCAGTGCTAAGAGCACAACCTGAGCCATTGGCACAAACATCTTCCCCTCAATTCCTGTTAGAGTAAGAATAGGAAGATAAACAATCATAATAATACCAACACCAGAAACTACAGGGACTGCAACTTCTTTAGCTGATTCATATGCTAAACTAAAACGTTCCTCTTTTGTCAGTTTTCGTTTGAGTGAATGTTGCATTTCTGCAAAACGGCGAATAATATTATCTGCCATTACTACCGAGCCATCAACAATTATTCCAAAATCAATAGCACCTAAACTTATTAAGTTACCACTAATCCCATATTTCACCATTCCTGTTACAGCAAAAAGCATAGAAAGTGGTATAGATAAGGCAACAAATAAAGCTACTCTAAAATTACCCAAGATAAAAAATAGTATGGCTATAACAAGTAAGGCTCCTTCAATGAGATTATTCCTTACTGTGCTTACAGCTGCATTCACAAGATTGGTACGGTTATAAATAACTTCAGCTGAAACACCATTTGGTAGACTTTTATTTACTTGCTTTAGAGCTTCTGTCAGTCTCAGAGCAACTGTTCTACTGTTCTCGCCAGTTAACATCATTGCTGTTCCGATAACTGCCTCTTCACCATTTAATGTAGCCGCACCTGTCCTAAGTGCTTTTCCTACATGTACATCAGCAACATCATGAATATAGACTGGCACGCCATCTCGTGTAAGAAGTGGTATTTGTTTAAGAGTTTCAATTTCACTGACTAAACCACTTGCTTGGATAATATATTGTTCACCTCTATGCTCTATATATCCACCACCTGCAAAAGAGTTGTTTTTACGAAGAGCCTCGAGTACATCTTGAAAACTTAACTCAAAAGCAATTAGTTTTTCTGGATATGGCTCAATATGAATCTGTTTTTCAAAACCACCGATAGAGTTAACTTCGGTAACTCCTGGTACAGTTAGTAGTTGTGGTCTAATTATCCAATCTTGTATTACTCTCAGGTCTGTTAGGTTGTAAGCACTGTTATTTTCTTTTTTCGCAATCTCATTTGCTTTTATGCTCCACATGAAAATTTCACCTAACCCTGAACTTACTGGTCCCATTTTTGGCTCACCAAGTTCAGGAGGTATGGACTCTCTGGCTTGCTGTAATCTCTCACCAACTAGTTGTCTTGCCCAATAGATGTCAGTTTCATCTTTAAAAACAATAGTTACTTGAGAAAAGCCAAAACGAGAAAGTGACCTGATTTCTTCAAGTTTCGGAAGACCACTCATAGCAGTCTCAATAGGAAAAGTAATTTGTTTTTCTATCTGTAGTGTTGATAAACCTTCTGTACTTGTATTTATTTGTACCTGAACGTTTGTAATATCAGGAACTGCATCAATAGGTAAGCGTCCGAAATTATATATTCCTAACCCTGACAACAATACAGCCAATATTACAATTAACAGGCGATTGGTAATTGAAAATTTAATAAGCTTATTTAACATCATTCCTAGTCCTTTTTAATGGCTATGCTCTGCAGAGCCTTTACCTAGTTCAGCCTTAAGAATAAAAGTTTCTCCGCTTGCAACACGTTCTCCAGCTTTTAGACCAGAAATAATTTCAACTTCGGTTCCATTATCTCTTCCGATTTCAATATCTCTAAGCTCAAAACCATAATCACCATCTGGTGCAGTAGATTCAATAAAAACTATATATTCATTATCGATAAAAACTGCAGATTCTGATGGGATGAGTAAAGAAGTAGTATTGGACTCTGTATTAAGACTTACATTTACAAACATACCAGGAAGCCATTTACCTTCATGGTTATTGAGCATAATACGAGCTAATGCTGTTCTGGTAGTCTCACTTAATGTCGGTCTAATGTATTCAATTACTCCATCCTGAGAAACGTTTGTAGCCTTAGAGCTGATGCGTACAGACGTACCTTCTTTAACTAAATGAAGGTCATGAGTATGAATAGCGGCATTTACCCAAACAGTATCAAAGTTTGCAATTGTAAATATTGATTTATCAGTGGTTACAAATTCTCCAACGGAAGCATCTTTATCAATTACAACACCATCGCTCTCACCTTTAATCTCATATATTGAAAGACTGTTGTTACTTTGGACAATAGCTAAAATGTCATCTTTTTTAACCTTTTCTCCTATGTGCTTAGCCACTTTTTTAAGTGTTCCTTCAAACCGAGGAGATACATGTACTAATAAATCTCCATTTACAGCAACTTCTCCAGGGAGAGTTAGTTTGTTTTTAAACTTTCCTTTGGTAACTTCTGAAATACTTATTCCCGCTTTGCTTGTTTTCTCCACAGAAATTTCAACAAAGCCTTCCTCTTGATTGTCTTCGTGGCCATGTTCATCTTCGGCAAATGAGAAAGATGTTACAAGAAACGTAATACAGGTAATTAATAAAAATAAGAATCTACTCATTGTTTTCCTTTATTTTGATACTGTTTAAAATTTGTCCTGTGTTAGCAGTAATTTTTGCTTTGTTACTTTTTAGAGCAAAAAGATTTTCGGCTTCACGCATTCTTGTATCAAAATAGGCACGTTGCGAGTCAATAAGGTCTAAATATCCGACTCTTCCAAGCCTATAGGCTTCTTGAATTTGCTTTAGTGCTTTCTGACTGCTAGGTAAAAGGTGCTTTAGTATAGCAGTTCTTTCTTTTAGTAGTATTTCTTTAGTTTGCATAAGTAAATCAACTTCATTACTCAGTAAGGTTGCATATTGCTGGTAGCTTTCTTTGCTTGCTTCTATCTCGTTAGATGCTTGTGAAACTCTTCCTTGATTTTTATTAAAGAGAGGTAATGGGATAGATAGTCCTGCAATAAAAGCATCTGTATCAGTATCTTCAAACCTTCTGTATCCACCACTAAATGTAATATCTGAAATAACCTTTGCCTCTTCATTGGTAAGATTATCTTTAGAGATTTCTATTTGCATTGATTGAACTTGTAGACTCAGAAAACTTTCTATAGGTGGAATTTGAAGCTCTGAGGTTATACTTGAATTTTTATTACTATTTAACTTGGCAATGTCATTCAAAGACCCATTCCAAAAAGAAGATAGAACACGTTTCTTTTGTTCAAGATTATTCTTTGCCTTCTGACTATCTATTGAAATTATTTGTAAGGTAATTTCTGCTTTAGTTTGTTCTGAAACTAAAATACCTCCATGTTCAACTTTTTCTTTAACAGTTTTAAGTACACTTCTCGCAAATTCTTCTTGCTCTTTAGTTAATTGAAATTTAGTTTGGGATAAAAGTACATCTGAGTAAGCAATTTCAACATCACGAATTAAATTAGCAAGCTTCAACTTAGTCTTAGCTTCCTCAAGTTTAGTCATACTTGTCGCTAGTGCAGTCCTTGCTCTTCTTTTGCCTCCAAGTTCAATTTTCTGACTTAAAGAAAAGGTATTTTCTGTTTCATCAAAACCATTGCGGTCACCACTAAAATCTTCAATTTCTAAGTTTAATGCTGGATTCGGTAATGAATTAGCTTGTTCTATTAAGGCGTTTACCCCTTCAAGTCTTAGTTTTTGTGCTTTAAGTTCTGAATTATTTTCCAGTGTTAAATCAATAGCTTGGTTAACATTAGTAATTTGTAAACTATCAGCGAATAGGTTAAATTGAAAAAATAATATAGATATGTAAAAAGTTTTAATTAGTATCATTAGAATTAATTTAGTTTAAAAAAACAAAATGATAAAGTATTAAAAGATATTTTTAAATAACAATCAATAGTTAAGCTCACTCTTTTAAAAGTAACCTGTGAACCTGGTCCAATTTTATGTTTAAATAGCTTAGAAGTAAGTTATATCAATAGTTAGTAAATCCTACTCATACCTTGTTTTATATAAAGTACAGCACAAAGAGTTCAAAGTTTAGACATTGGTAATAAATATCTTATAATTTAGAGAAATGAATGTGAATGTAATGCCTCTCAATTAGTTGTTGTCTTCGAATCAAGTAATCTCTTCATTGTTTATCAAAACATTTCATCCAATAGTTTTTAAAATTTTATTAATGAATTATAATTATATTGTTTCAGTTCTAAATATGAACTCTATTACATACATTAGATAGTTATAATTAAACTAATATAAAAATTAGAAAATCTTTTTTATAAGCTTCACTAGCTCAAGGTCTACTACTTTTTTCACAAAAGCAATATTACCCTGAAATAGAATCAAACTTTTCTCAGTATATTAAGTAGTGAGTGATTAAAGAGTATCTGAAAACAATTCTTAATCACCAAAAAGCTTTCTTTTCATCTCATCCATTTCTATAGGTATTGTCACTGAAATATCTGTTCTAGAAGAAGGGGTAAGACCAAATTCTTTTTCAAGTCTAGTAATTTCTGCATTTAATCTTAAGCAAAGCTTAATTTCTGGTCTCTCTCGTATGTAACAAACAAACTTATCTCCATTTTTATTTTCTTTATTAACTTCATATGTTAAACCTTTTTCTTCAAGTATTTTTTGTAATTGTAACCATTGTGAATATAGTTGGCAGTATCGAATAAGAGCATTGGTATCTATTACTGTTAGAACTTTTATATTATGAAGCTGAGTTGCTATTTTATCCCATATTTTAGCACTATCTTCATCGAGACAATCTGGTGCAGATATTTGATTAATTAAATCTGGCTTAGGTTCTAGTTTGTTAAGTGGACGCTTTCCTGGATTACCAGCAAGCATTTTTAGTTTTGAAGGTTTTGGTCTTGGTCCTCGTTTTCCCATACATTTAAAGTAACACTTTTATCGAATTTTAAACAGATTTTTTTTTGAAAACTCGCGGTCGTGTGTGTGTAGCTAGGGGGAGTGGTCTATAAAAATTACTCTAGTTTTAAAGCACCCCCCCCCATAGTAATCAAAAGTCTTAAACCTAAAATTGAACCTTCTTTTCTAATTATTATTTATAAAGACTGCAAAAAACCTCAACTATTGACAAACAGTATCTACAATCAAAGGTCTGATCTTTTTAAAAAATAACAACAATGGTGTAAGAAAAAATATTAATATTAGAACGCCTATTGTCACTTTTGTCAGTTTGTCACAGGGGTATCCATATTAATAACTTAAAAATATAAAATAAAAAAATAAAGAACCAATAAATAAAAGAGTGTCAATGACAGGTGACATAACTGACATTAGATCTCTTTAAATACTAATGGGTTAACTGTATAAATAGTAGAACGTTTGTTTGTTCTTTTTTTTAAATAAAAATGTTTAATAAGAATTTCACAAGCTTCTTCTATTTTTTCTCGATTATTTAGCAGTTTCCAATTTTTTCTTTGTAATTCTCTAAGATTAAATTCGAAATTTAATTTTCTTTCTTTAATTTGCTTTAATAACCTTAATGCTGCTTTATTGTGAATATTCTCTCCAACAGAGTATATTTTTTTTGCATGACTTTTAAGATAATTAGAAAATTCAATCGCTCTTCTAATAGATTGATGGTCTACGTTAAATGAAGTACCATCACTTAATAAATGTATATTTTCAACTAAATAAAATATTAATGCTAGAGAAGGTATTAAACTTCTATATTTAGAAAAATGTGCTTTTTCATAATCAGGAATTTCACTCCTTAGCTCATATTCTAGTTTAGTTCTCCATTTATTAAATAAAGACTGAGCCTCAGGGTTAAAATGAACATAGGGAATTTTATTATTATCATTTTCTTCAATACTTCCTATGGTCTCCCATTGTAAATCCAAAACGTTTTTAAAGACATCATAGATTTTATTTTTAGCAGAAGTATTTTCATATTCATCAACATTTTCCCAAGTATCATTTTCTTTAGGCCAGACAGATAACTGAAATCTAGGAAAAAAACCATCATCAGAATCATTAGAGCTCAAAACATCATCAACATAGTGTTCTATGGGGCCAGGTTGAATGCACCCAATAACACTAAGACAGGCTTTGTGAGCAATAGTGGTACCTCTAGAAATTCTATCACAAATAATTTGAGAATTACCATTCCAAGAAGACAAATAAAGACTCCTGGAGTCTTCTCTCCCTTTTTTAGAAAAGCTTTTAAGTAAAGAAGTTAATTCATCATGAACTGCAGTAAGACCATGTGGACTCTCAGAAAGCATTTCTTGAAGTTTTTCTGGAGTCACATCAGAAACAATAAGCCTAAGCTTCTTTGGTAAAGAGCTTTTTAACTCGTTTAACTCTTCAATTAAAAGGCTTTTATCAGAATCTATCTCTAGTTGTTTATCTTTATAAAATTCAAGTTCCTCAGAGTTAGTATGTTTTTTTCTATTTTTGAAATTAACATCCTCTAAATCTAAAATTTTATTTTCATTTTTTTTAGATTTTTTTTCTATTTGTTCAATGTATATATTTTTTTCTTGTATCTTCACACAAATTTCTTCAGCGAGTTTTCTTATTTTTAAATTTTTTTCTGTTTCTAGTCTTTTTGAAAAATTACAACCTACAGCTAAGGATGGAGATTTCATTGAACTTGGAGAACCAACTATCATACCCCAAAGATTGGGAATAACAGTCCATGGGTCAAACTTTTTTGGTCTAATTGAAATTCTATTACCAATAAGACCTGATAATGAAATAATAATACTAATTGCTAAATAATCAGGCGGTACCTGCATATTGTTTGAGCAACTGATTATATATTCATGAAGAACTTTAGGTAAAATATCTAAGTTTAAATCTTCTACATCAGGCAAAACATCTTCTATGATCAAGGGCTTAGGCCAAGCTTTTTTATAATTCTTAACATTTTGAATTATTTTGTTTAATTCAACTTTATCTAAAGGCTCATAGCAGTCTTTTTTATTAGCAGATGTTAAAAACTCCTCAGTTCTATCATCTGATATGTTATTATTTTGTAAATAACAGCCAATTTTAAAAAGTGTGCTATTTCTATTAATCCTAATTCCTGATTGAGTTGCTATATCATGATTTTCATCCGCATCATTAAAAGTAGAGTTTGTTTGTTTACCAAACTCTACGTTGTTAGATACGGGAAGGCTTTTTAACTTCTCATTAAATTCTTGAATATTAATCATTTATACCCTTTAAAATTTTAGATAGAAAAGGTTGTTCTTTTTTATTATGGAAGAAGCCAGGTATTCTCATTACTCTAGGCAGATCATGAACAGATGGATCGCCGTTGAATTTTTCTGCTAATTTTTTTTGTGTTGAAGAAAATGACTTTAAATCACAATCATTACATAGCCAGTAACAATGATATCTCTTTTCAGATGTCTCAACAATTATATCTGGTTTAAAGAAATTACTTAAAGTAACAGTTTCAAGTGGTTCTCCATCTAAATCTAAAAATAAAGCTCTCACTTTTTTTACATTTTCAGTTTTTCTACCCAATCCATCTCCTTCATTTACCATAAAAAAGATTCCAGCTCCGTTATCATTGGATTTAACCAATTGATTTTTAATGGAATCCCATGTTTTAGTTGCTTGATACGGTTTGACTTTACTTCCTTTTCTTTCTGGAAAGATTTGAAAAGTTACTTTAGAATTTTTAGCTATTTTTTTAAGAAATTTTTCAGCTTCATTTAAGTCTTGTTTTAAATTATTATACATTTCTGAATTCTCCTTTATTATTAATTTTTAATAACCAATCTTGATACGCTATGGCATCAACTAATAAGCAGCGACCACGCCTTAAAATACATGCATCACTAAATCCATCTTTATTAGTGTGGTGCATCCATCTTAAAGCTGACTCGCTAGGATCACCTTTTTCTTGAGCCCATTGTTTGAAAGTGTAAAAACGTTTTTCATTATTGTTATTCATATTATTATCCTCATAAATATTAAAATTTGCTCATTACTGAACAATGAGGATATTCTTGCAAAAGAATTTTGATGTGTACTGGCTTATATCAAAATATTACTTTTTATCATTTATTTTTAATCTGATACTATTAGCAGAGTAGGTAGTACCCATGCCGTCTTTTGTTTCAAATAAATATTTAGAAATAGTATTGGCTAGTGCTAATTTATTTAATTTCTTACTTGGTTTTATATATAAACCTGGGGATTCATTAGCTAGTTTTTTTGCTAATTTATTTATTTCTAGAATAGTATGTTTAGTCATAGGAATAGATTTACCTCTTGGTTTTCTATTTCTATTTACTCGCAACTCAAAAATCTCAAGACATCTATTGGCATCTTTTAAGTAATTACAGTTTGCAACAAAATCAGCAAAATTAGTTTGTTTATAATCAAAATTGTCAAAATTAGATAAGTATTGTAAAACTCTTTGTGCCAATTTTAAATGGTAGTATGTTATTTCAGGAAATACATATAATTCTTCATTTTTATTAATTAAAAGTAGTTTTCTTCCTTTTTTTAATAAAGGATATGATTCAAAATTACCTTTCTTATCTTTATATGATTTAAGTACTTGAACATTGTACTTATTATATACCGCTTCGGCTTTAGACTTACTTTTTGCTAAAATTGGTTCTAACTTTTTATACTGTATATCAATATATTTATCTGATTTTTCCTTATTCATTTAATAAAAACCTTCTTAGTCATTATTTCTAAACTTTCTCTCTGGTCTTCAACATTAAGATGTGAATATCTCATAGCCATTGCTAAAGTCTTATGCCCAAGTATTTCAGCTATGAGTCTTGTATTTACTTTGTTTTTAGCTAAAAAACTAGCACAGGTATGTCTAAGGTCGTGAAATCTAAAATTGGTAATTTCTAGACTATCTCTTAAATTTACCCAAGGTTTATTAATATTAAATGGCATACCTGTTTTTTCTGAATCTCTTCCATTAAAAACCCAATCTGTTTTAATTCTTCTGATTTTTGAATGTGCTTTAAGCATCGATAGGGCAGGTTCTACTATTGGAACAGTTCTTGGAGACCCATTTTTAGTATTTTTAAGACTTATAACTCCTTGTTTAAGATTTATGTTTTCCCATTTTAAATAACGGATTTCTCCTTTTCTCATCCCAGTACATAAGGCAATTGTAACAACAATACTAATCTGATCTTTTGGTTTTAATTTGCAAGCCTTTTTAAGTTTTTCAAATTCATTTTCAGTTAAACATCTACCATAATTTTTATCTTCTTTCTTTTTTCTATAATTTCTTATTGGATTACTTTCAAGCCAATACCAATTTTCATAAGCTATTTGACAAAGAGAACTTAGGGCAGAAAAATATCTATTAACTGTAGCATTGGTTAATTTTTTCCCCTTGGTTCTGTTTCTAAGTTTTGATTCAATCTCAGATACAATGGCTGGCTTAAACAGTTCACTTAATCTTAAATATCCAAAAAGTTCATTAAAGGTATTAAGCTGTCTTAACTTATCACTTTTACTTTTGAGATCATCAGCTTGTCCTTCTTGAATATAACGTTCTATTGCATCAGATAGCGTATGTTTTTTTGATTCTTGTTTGTCTAGATATTTAGTAGCCCTTTGTGAAGTGTCATATTCTCTTATAAAAGCATCTGCCTTAGTTCTTTTATCAAAGGTAGCAGAAATAACTTTTTGCCCCTGGCGAGCAATTCTAACTCTATAACGGATGCCTCTTTTTTTGCTTTTAATTTTCTGAATACTAGCCATAAACTTCTCCAATGCTATTGTTTATTGTTGTAGCAATTGGACGAAATTTGGACTATTTTATCATAATTGCTAACCGTTGTGTATTATAGCAAAATGATATTTAGGTGTAAAGTATTGGAATATATAAGAAAAGTTTATAATACCGAAGGGGGGAATCGAACCCCCACATCCAAGGATACCGGATTTTGAATCCGGCGCGTCTACCAATTCCGCCACTTCGGCTAGTTTCTATAATCTAAATTTAATATTAAAATTAATCAAGATTCCTTATCAATAAAATCATCCATTTTCTTAGTTAAAATTTCTAACTCATCAAATAGTTTATCAATTAAAATTTGTTTTTCTTTAATTTCTTCAGAAAGCCTAACACATTCATCGTTATAAGAATCTTTACTAAGCTCTTCGATCTTTAAAGTATTGTCACTAACTTGTTTTTCTGTTTTAGATATCAATCTCTCAGTTTTATTAATTTCTTTTCTAATTGGTTTAAGTTTAACTTTCATCTCTTTACTTAAAACTCTTTTAGCTTTTTTGTTATTAGTTTTATTTACTAAATTATCAGACTCATCTTCCCAACCAACATTCTTTAAAAATTCTTCATAACTATCATCGTATATTGTAACTTTACCTCTATCAAATACAATTAATTTTGTTGCAACTTTTTTAAGCAAGTTCTCATCATGGGTAACAAAAACAACAGCACCAGGATAATTCTTAATTCCTGAAGTTAATGAAGACACCGTCTCAAAATCCAAGTGATTGGTAGGCTCATCAAGTAAAAGCATATTAGATTCTCTCAATAACACTTTACAAAATAAAACCCTAGCTCTTTCTCCACCAGACAATACACTGATTTTCTTTTCAGCAAGTTTTCCAGTAAAAAGCATACTTCCACAAATACTTCTTATCTTAGTTCTTGAATGCATAGGAAATTCTAATATCAACTCTTCTTCAATAGTTTTACTTTTATCAAGTCTATCAACATTAGTTTGTCCAAAAAATGCTAAATTAGTTTTATCTGAAAAGTTAATAATTTCTTCATTAATTAAATCACTTTCAATTTCCCCAGCAAGTAAATTTAAAAGAGTTGTTTTACCTTTTCCATTTTTACCAATAATAGCAATCTTATCATCTTTTTTAACTGATAATGATAAGTCCTTAATTAACCATTCAACTTTATCATAAGAAAAACTCAAATCTTTTATATGAAGAGGGAACTCGCCTTGAAAATTAGCATAAGGAAAATTAATATTAACGCCTTTAATATTATCAAGTTTCTCAATAACTCCTTCTCTTTCTAAAGCCTTAACTCTTGACTGAACGCTTTTAGCTTTTGAAGCTTTTGCTCTAAACCTATTAATGAATTCTTCAGTTTGAGCACGCTTTTTTTGTTGATTATCAGCAGTTTTATTAACAATTTCTTCTTCTTCTGCAACTAACCTATAAAACTTAGAAGTATCACCGATTATTTTTTTTAGTTTTTTTCTATGAATTCCAGCAGTATGAGTAGTTACTGAATCCATAAAATGCCTGTCATGGGTAATTAAGATAAGTTCATTTTCCCAGCTAGATAAAAATTTAATTAACCACCTAATACTAATAATATCTAAATAATTGGTAGGTTCATCAAGTAAAAGGAGATCAGGATTACTTACAAGTAGTTTAGCTAAATTTAATTTTATTTGATATCCACCTGATAAACTTTTAGGGTCAACTTCAAACTGTTCTTCTAAAAAACCTAATCCTAATAAGATAGCTTTAGCTTTATAGCTTTCATCAATAAAATCTTCATTATATAAAAGACTACAAGCTTCATCAACAACAGTTTTTGATTTGAAATCAAGGTGTTGTTTTAGATATCCAATATTATAACCATTTGGAATTTTAATAACTCCATCATCTGGTTCTTCTTCGCCATTAATTAATTTAAAAAGAGTGGTTTTCCCGTGGCCGTTTCTTCCTATTAAGCCAACTCGGTCACCTTTTTCCAAAGAGAGATCTAAGTTTTCAAATAAAATATTTGATCCATATCCTTTTTCTAATGAGCTTATTTGTAACATATTATAAAAAATTTTAAGATTTAGTTAAAAAAAGTAATATAGTTAATCATTTAAGATAAATCAATTATTTAATATATTGATATTATTAATAAAAAATATAAAAGATAAAAATAATATTTTTTATTTGACATTTAATTTAAAAAACATAAAATTACAGTAATTTTGCTTACTTAAAACTGTTTTTTTACTAACATTTTTGTCTGTGGTATCATCTTTTCAATTAATTGAACTAGTGGTACCATTTGAAAATGAAAAAAATAATTATAAATTTCTTAACAATTTTTTTGCTAATTAACAGTTTTAACATTTCATCTCAAGAACTCGCTCCTAGCGAAGTTTACATAACAACTCCTCAATATAAAGCTGCCCAGGACTTTAGACCACCGTTAGGGGAATATACTTATACTGCCACCTGGTCTTCGATTCCAGCAGCAATAATTAAAATAAATGTTGATAAGATCGGAGATAATTATAAAATTAACACATCTGCAAAAACTACATCTGGTATTGATATTTTTTATAAATTAAGATTTTCAGGAGATAGCGAGATAGATTCAAATAAAATGAGTCCAATAAAAACTACTATTGATAATAAAGAAAATAGAAATAGAAAAATAACAGAAATAAGTTTTAATTCCGATGGCTCTATTACTTCAAAAAGATCTAAGAATGGAAAACAAATTGAAGACTTAAATTTTAATACTCACAACCCAACTCTTGATCCTTTTTCAGCTGCTTTTTTAGCTCGTTCTCTTGATTGGTCTACAACTACATCTGGAAAGTTTGATGTTTTTACAGGAAAAAGTAGATATCAAATTAATTTTAATTTAATCGGAAAAGATTCAATTAAAATAGCTGGTGAGCAAAGAAAAGTTTGGAAGTTAGAGCCTGTTATTAAAAATATTACTAAACCTAATTCTGAATCAAAGCTCAAACAGGCATTTATTTACCTAAGCGCTGATGAAAAAAGGGAGATTCTTAAAATTTCTAGTGATGTTTATATTGGTTCTGTTGTTACTGAACTCAAATCATTTAAACCTAAAAACGATCCTTTTGATTTAGCTAGAAATTAATTTTTTTTCTTGCTGTCATCTTTTTTTTCTAAAGGTTTCTTATCTTGATTCTTAGTTTCAGGTATAATATTTTTCTTATTTATAGGCTCTTTTTTATTTAAAACTTCAGTTTTATTATCTTCATTTTTTACTGGCTCTTTTTTTACAGTTTCTTTTTTAATTGGCTCTTTTTTTACAGTTTCTTTTTTCTCTTTTCTTTTCTTTTTCTCTTCTTGTTTCTTAAGCCTTGTATAATCCAAATAATGCAAATTAGCTTGGATATTGTCTGTATTAGAATAGACATATGCTAAGAAAAATTCAGTAATCGTTGCTCCTCTAATTTTCAACTCATCTGCTAATCTTAAAACCAAAGCCATTCTAGTTTTATTCTCTTCCTCAAAAGCATCCCACCATTTTCTTGCACTCCCTGTAGTTTTATCCCAATCCAATTTAGTTTTATTTTCTTTAAGTTTAGTAAGAATCTTTTCATCGCTCCAGCCTTTGGTATCAGTAATCCCAAGCGGTAGCCCTCCAGGTCTTGAAGAGCTTGAAGGTGAACTAGTTTCAACGCTATCAGCACTCGGAACTAACTCAGAGTATTCGATTTGTTTTTCTCTTAATTTATACTCAGGCTCATTTTCAGAGGAATTAATCCTTGCAAGCATTGTTGAGTTTTTAAAGAAAGGAACTAGAAAACCTTGAAAAGGAGGGGTGTTTGGTAAGAAAAATGTTGCTCTATTATCAGATGGCCTTCCAATCTCATCAGGTGTTAAAACTGCACGTTGTTGAACTTGTTCTTGAGAAGAGATGTTTTTAGATGCAAACCATTCAACTATTTTTTTATTAGAACCGGAACTGCTAGTAGAAAATCTAATTGTCATTTGCCCTGTTTCTTTTGATGCCCATTCTGAATCTTGAACATCTAAGGTAGGCATAAATATTTTTGTACTAAAACCAGCAAGTACTGAATCAGCATCATCTCCATAATTTGCTTTTACTTGAGCAATAGACTGAATAGCAGCTACAATTGATACATTTCTTGATCTTAAAGTATTAAGTTTTACGTGAATATCTGGAAGTCTTCCTAAAGCAGACGCGAACTCATCAATTACTAATCCAACAGGTCTAGGAAGTGTATTTCCTGGATATTTTTCTGCTGACTTAGTTAAGAATCTTAAAAGCTCAATTACAATAACATTAGCTAAAGGTCTTAACATCTCTATTTCAGATTCTCTAAATTCAACAATAAATAAACAAGGTTCTCTAATTAAATCTGCAATATTTAATTCATCAACTGCAGTTGTTGCTCTAATAGCAGTTAAATCCCAAGCGCTGATTCTCATACTAAGTTCAGACATAATAGTATCAGCATTTTGAGAACCAGACCTGGCAAGTTCTACAAATGATCTTGAGGTTCTAAAAGCATTGGGATGCTTTTCAAGCCAGTTACAAAGAGGTTTCATACCTGATTGTACTAATTGATGAATTCTTGGCATTGTAAGCTGTTCTTCAGGGTCGTGAAGGAGTCCTACCATAATAGCATTTAATATAGCTAAAGCATTATTTCTAAAAAATGGATTATCTGATTTAGCTTGCGGGTTATCGGTTGCCATAATTACAGTATTAGCAATAAGCTTACAATCTGTATCATCTTCAATCTTTGATAAGATGTTCCAACTTAAAGTCCTGATTTTATCAAGAGGGTTAAAAAGAATAATTTTTTTATCAGGGTTATGCTCTCTAGTTAAGTTTGCAAGTTTGGACCACATTTCAGGTTTAGCATCAACAACAATTGTTGATCTGATTTTACATAAACAATCATTGTAAAGAATTGGTAAAATAAGTTTTGAAGTTTTACCAGAACCTGTTTTTGCTACTGTTAGAATATGTCTGTTTCTTTCTCCTGATGGCCAATAAAGTTTTCCAGTTTTCACTGCTATCCCATCAGCGCCCCTTAAGTCAGTTACCATTAAAGCAGTATCCCCATCATTACCTGTTGGTTTTAACCAAGGTTCTAAATCATCATTGTTAGCTAAATCTCCAGATCCAAGTTCATTAAATTCTGATCTTTCAGGACGAGAAGTGTCTTGGTTCATTGCTGAAGAAATTGACATATCTCCAAAGATATTTCCTGTTCTTTTATATTCTTTTAATGAAATAAAAAGAACTTGTAGAAGATAAATGAAAAATATTATAAATATTAATTCTTGGTGTAATCTTCTTACTTCAAGAGGAGCAACAAGCATATTTAAAAAAGGATCAACTAAAAAACCAACATAAGGAAATGAATTTAAATTTCCAATAGTTTGGAGTTCATAGATTTTATCATAACAAAAATTTATAACATCTTCGCTAAATAATATATGTCCAAGCGCAGATACAAATAAGACTCCAGCAATGAGTCCAGGAAAGATAGTCTCCTTGCGTCTTATAAATTGTTTAATAAAAAACAAAAAACCAATTAAAAGTACCGGAATACTGGCAAGAACTGGTAGTTGATTAAACCAAGCAAATAGCTGTAATAGTAATATTTCTAATTTTAAAATCATAATTGTTTCTTAACTACTCTAATATTCGACATATTCTTTATAGATATTGATATATATTTATTAATTAGTTATTAATATGTAACATATTAATAATCTTGAGTAATTATATTGAATAAAAAAATATTTAAAATAGCATTAATTGGAACCAGAGGAATCCCAGCAAGGTATGGTGGTTTTGAAACTTTTGCTGAACAACTAGCTAAAAATATTGATAAAAGTAAATTTAAACTTACTATTTATGCTAGGCGAAAGTTCTTTGAAAAGAAAGCTGATCAGGAGCATTTTGGAGCAACCGTCAGGTTTAAGCCTACAATTATGAGTAAGTATACTGAAACGGCTATTAACTCATTTATGTGCTTTATAGATCTGATAGTTAGAAGACCTGATATGGTGTTAGTTTGTAATGCTGCTAATTCTCCTTTTGCCTGGATTGTTAGAGTTCTAGGTATTCCATTAGTTATAAATGTTGATGGAATTGAACGAAAAAGGGGTAAGTGGAATGTTTTTGGAAGATTATGGTATTTACTTGGAGAGATCTGTTCTGTTTTATTTGCTAATAGAGTTATAGCTGATGCTGAGGTGATTTCTGATTATTATAAGGAAAGATATAAAAATAACCCAATAGTTATAGCTTATGGAGCTGATGCTATAAAAGTTCAAGGACAAGAGTTCTTGGATAAATTTAATTTAGAAAAAAATAAATATATTTTATTTTTATCAAGATTTGAAAAAGAAAATAATCCTCTTGGAACGATTCAAGCATTTACTAAAATTTCTGATCAATTTCCAGATATTAAACTAGTTTTAATTGGAGATGCTCCATATGCTGATGAATACAAAAAGGAATTAAGAAATGCTGCAAATGATAAAGTAGTTTTTACTGGATACCAGTTTGAAGATCCTTGTTATCAGATTAGAGAAAATGCTCTAATATACATCCAAGCTACAGAAGTTGGGGGCACTCATCCGGCATTAATTGAAGCAATGGCTTATCAATCTTGTATAATAGCAAATGGGACCCCTGAAAACGTTGAAGTCTTATACAATACTGGGCTTTTTTATGAAAAGAATGATTTTGATGAATTATCAGAAAAAATGAAGTTTTTACTGAATAATCCTGATAAAATTAAAGAATTTGGGCTTCTTGCAAAAAATCGAGCAAATGATGTATATAATTGGGATAAGATTACTAAGCAGTACCAAGATTTATTTATGGAATATATAAAATGAAAAAAGTTTCAATTGTTGTACCTATCTATAATGAAGAAGAAAGTATTCCGCATCTTTATCAGGAGCTAGATAATGTATCTAAGTTAGTTGATGGAGTATGTGAATTCTTACTTGTTAATGATGGATCAAAAGATAAAAGCTTTGAAAAGCTATCAGAAATAGCAGAAAAAGATACTCGAGTAGTTGTTTTAAACTTTAGAAGAAACTTTGGACAAACTGCTGCTATGGCTGCGGGAATAGAAAATTCTACTGGTGATGTTGTAATAACAATGGATGGGGATCTTCAAAATGATCCAGCAGAAATTCCTCAAATGATTGAAAAATTAGATCAAGGCTATGATTTAATAGCTGGCTGGAGAAAAGATAGAAAAGATAAACTAGTATCTAGAAAAATTCCAAGTAAAATTGCTAATTGGTTAATCTCAAAAATTACTAAAGTTAGTCTTCACGATTATGGTTGCAGTTTAAAAGTTATGAAAGGGGATTTAGCTCGAAAATTAAAACTATATGGTGAAATGCATAGGTTTATTCCTGCTCTTGCAAATGAAATTGGCGCTAAGATATTAGAAGTTCCTGTAAATCATAGAGCAAGACAATTTGGTGAAACTAAATATGGAATATCAAGAACAATAAGAGTTATCTTAGACTTATTAACAGTTAAGTTTTTGTTAGGATATTCAAAAAGACCTATTCATTTGTTTGGTACTGTAGGGCTTGCTTGCGCAGGATTTGGATTTTTATCTTTATTTTTTATGAGTATTCAAAAAATATTCTTTGATATCGCTATGGGTAATCGACCATTAATGATGCTTGGTATTTTATTAATAATTTTAGGGTTTCAGTTTATGGTTTTTGGACTTTTAGCTGAAGTGCTTACTAGAACATATTATGAGTCTCAAAATAAAAAAACATATGAAATTAGGGATATTTTAAATAATCCACATGAAAGTAATTCTTGATGCTAGAAAAATCTCCCACGGAGGGATTGGTTTATATGTTTATAATCTAATTAAATTATATGAAATAAATAATTATGATTATTTTCTAATTATAAATAAAAATAAAAATAAATTAGAGCAAGAGCGTTTAAATTCATTGAAATTAAAAGATTACTTAGAATTAGATTTAAAAGCTTTTTCTGTTATTGAGCAAGCCAATTTAAGTTTTGAAATAAATAAACTATCCAAATTTGATATATTTCATTCACCTTATATTCCTCTTGTCTCTGAGATTAATTCAAAAATAAAAAAAGTATTAACAATTCACGATTTAATTTATTTAAGTAAATTTTATCCTTTTTATAAAAGAATAATTTTTAAATACCTAATTAATAAGTCAATTAAAAATGCTGATTTAATTCAAACAGTATCAAATTCTAGTCTTAATTTAATTTCTAAAATAACAAATAAAAAAATTGATCTAGTTCCAAATACTTTATTTTTATCAGATACAGTTTCATATAAAGACAGAAATAAAATATTAATTATTCTATCAAATACAAAAAAACATAAAAGGGTTAAGGATATTGTAAGGTTTTTAAATACAAATAAGCTTAATCAAGAAGTTGTTGTTATTGGTCAGATTGATAAATTAAAAATTAATAATTTAAATAAGATTACTTATAAATTAAGAGTCTCTGATACTGAACTATATCAAAATTTTCAAAAAGCTAAATGTTTAATAATCCCATCTCTAATTGAAGGATTTTGTATACAAGCTTTAATATCTAGATATTACGCAGTTCCAATAATCTGCAGACCAGATGCTGCAATTAGCTCTTTTTGTTTAAAAGAAGATAGTATAGCAAAAAGTTTCTCATATAAAGATTTTAAAGATCTGATTTTAAAAAACATTAATACACCTACTGACTTTGAAGCCTTTAGAAAAAAATCAATAAATATTTTTAATCAGTATAAACCTGAAACTATTGCTAAGACTTTAGATGCAAGTTATAAGCAGGTTTTAAAATGAAGATTGCGATTGTTCACGATTGGATTAATGGACTTAGAGGAGGTGAGAAATGCTTAGAAGTTTTTTTAAGATTATTTCCAAAAGCTGATCTTTATACATTATTTTACAAAGAAAATTCCTCATCAGATTATATTGAAAAGCGAATCAGCTCTACTTCCTTTTTACAAAAAATACCTAATATTAATAATCATTATAAAAAGTTTTTGCCTTTTTTTCCTTTAGTTAATAAAAGTTTAAAAGTTAAAGATTATGATTTAGTAATTTCATTATCTCACGCTTCTGTAAAAAATATTAACACAAAATCAAAACATATCTGTTATTGCTTTACACCAATGAGATATATTTGGGATCAAAAAGATGAGTATTTAGGAAAGAAAAAGTTTTTATTTTACCCTTTAATAAAAGTTCTTCAATTCTGGGATAAAAAATCTAGTAAAAATGTTAATCAGTTTATCGCTATATCTAAAACTGTTCAAAAAAGAATAAGTAAAAATTATAATAGAGACTCAGTTGTTATTTATCCACCTGTTGAAGATTTTTGGTTTCAAAAAACAAATAAACCGCAAAAAGACTATTTTTTAATAGTTGGTGCTCAGGTAAAATATAAAAAAGTAGATTTAGCTATTAATGCTTTTAATGAATTAGGGTTTAAATTAATAATAGCTGGGAAAGGTCCTGAAAATAAATATTTAAAATCTATTTCAAGTTCAAATATTGAATTTATAGATACCCCCTCAAATGAAAAACTTCTTAATCTTTATCAAAATGCAAAAGCTTTAATTTTTCCTGGAATTGAAGATTTTGGGATAGTTCCACTTGAAGCAATGGCAGCTGGAACTCCTGTAATTTATAAAAATCTTGGTGGTGTTTCTGAAACTGTTTTAGGTGTTAATTATAAGATTTCTGATTTTAATAATAAGCTAACTGGTTTATCATATGAAAATGATTTCGAATTAGAATCCTGTGTTAAAGTATTCTTAGAAAAAGAAGCATTATTTTTAGCTGATAAATGCATTGCTCGATCTAAAGAGTTTAATATGTTAAGGTTTGAGCTTGAATTAAAAAAATACTTTAATTTAGGAAAATAGTGCTAAAACAGAAAAGACAGTTAATCGAATTTTTATATATGATCTCTGACTTAGTCTTTGTCTCAATTGCTTGGGTTTTTGCTTACTATTTAAGATTTCAAACTCAATATATTCCTGTTTTAAAAGGAATTCCAGACTTTAATCACTATCTTTTAATGCTTATTTTTATTTGTCCAATTTGGATTTTTGTTTTTAGAAAAACAGGTCTCTATAAACCAATGAGAGGAGTAAGAAGAGTTAAAGAGATCTTTGCAATTGTTAATGCAAATATTTTTTCTGTTATTATCTTAATAGCACTCACATACTTATTTAGAGAAAAATCTGTTCCGTTTTCAAGATTAGTATTTTTATATTTTGTAATTTTAGCAACTTTTTTTACATTAATTCAAAGACTAGCACTACGAACAATTTTAAAAGAAATAAGAAGAAGAGGTTATAATATTAGATACCTTTTAGTTGTCGGTTCTGGTGATGCTGCAAATAATATAATTTCAAAAGTTAGGATGCAAAAAGACTTAGGTATTCAGCTTTTAGGTTGCCTTACAAGAGATGGTACTTCAGAGGCTGTGCTTGCAGATGTAAATGTTCTTGGTAAATATTTTGATATTAAAAATATATTAAAAAATATTGATATTGATCAAATAGTAATCTCACTACCTCTTGAAGATTCTAAATTTTTACCTGAAATTATGGATTTAATAGGAGATAAGTTAATTGATATTAGAATAGTTCCAGATTTACATAAATATATCTCTCTTGGCGGAACGATTGAAGAGTTTGAAGGTCTTCCTATTATTAACTTACAAGACCCGCCTTTGTCAGGAGTTAATTTAATTGTTAAAAGATTTTTAGATTTTTTTGTTGCTTTTTTTAGTTTAATATTAATTTCCCCATTTTTATTAATAGTAAGTATATTAATAAAATTAACCTCAAGAGGTTCTATTTTCTACGGTCAAGAAAGAGTTAGCTTAGATGGAACTACTTTTAAGATTTATAAATTTAGAACAATGAAAATGGATTCTGAAAAAACTGGACCTGGTTGGACTACTCCAAAAGATGAAAGAGTTACCTGGTTTGGTAAAATTCTTAGAAGAACAAATATTGATGAGCTCCCTCAGTTAATAAATGTGTTAAGAGGCAATATGTCACTTGTTGGTCCTAGACCTGAAAGGCCAGTATATATTGCAGAATTTAGAAAAAAGATTCCTAATTATATGTTAAGACATAAAGTCCCTGCAGGGCTAACTGGCTGGGCGCAAATTAACGGCTGGAGAGGGGATACAAGCATTGATAAGAGATTAGAGTTTGATCTTGATTATATTAAAAATTGGTCAATTTTACTCGACTTAAAGATCTTATTTATGACTGTTTTTAAGACTTTAGGTCGAAAAAACAATGCATATTAATTTTTTGAATTTTAATTAAAGTCTTAAGCTTTTTATACCGATGTTATAAATATTGAGTTTAAGGATTGAAAATGAATAAAAAAATACAAAATATTTTAATTGGATTGACTTTGTCCGCAGTATTAATTTTTTCAATAGGAATGCCTGAAATTTCAAAATTAAGTTTTGTTAATGATGATATAAGATCTTTAAGAGTACCAACTCAATTTGAAGACCTGATTCACAAACTTATACCAGATGATTCATATCAAAAACAAACATTTTTAGAATTTTTAAACGGTTCTCAAAAGTCTGAATTATTATCTGAAATCCAAGTATATATAGAAGATGGTTTTGATAAAACTTCATTTCAAGTATGTAAAGATATTTTTACTTATAATGATGAAGTACAAGATCAGGGTGATGTTGTTTTTTTCTATGAAAAATCTTCTGATTATTTTCCTTTTAGAATTGAAAGTAATGATGTTAGTTTTTGTACTGAAAAGTTAAGAGGCTTGTTAGACTTAATTAATACTAGTATTCAAAAGTTTGGAGATAAAGATAAATTTCTTAATTTAACTAATCTTGGTTTTAGTTCAGTGTATACTGATTATTTAGGTGGGGAAAATGAAGCTCCTTTTGTTTTAAACGAAGAGTCTGCTCATATTACCGATTTAGTTGCAAATTCTTGTTTAGTAGCAGCTAACTTAGTTGAGTTTAATTATGATAATTATGGAATTGGGAAAAGTAATGTTTCTATATCAGAAAAAGATACATTTTTATCTGAACTAGATTCACTTTCAAGTCCAATAGATTTTGAGAATATTGTTGATAGCTATGAACAAATAAGAAATGATTATTCAGATATAAAAATTTGTAATACATTTTTTGAAAACTTTAATGAATCATATAATGATATTTATTTAAGTAATTTTTTAGATACCTTTTCTATAATTAGAAATTCCTTACTTGAGCTTAATAGTCATTATACTCTTGGAGCACCAGAAGATTCTAACTGTGACACCTCAAATGAGGATCAATTAAACAATCAACTTAACAGTCTTAGGTCAGAGAACTTAAAACTTATAAGTGAGATAGAAGATTTAAAAAATATTAATCAAAATAATGAAGATGCTTTAAATTCACAAGTTTTAGAAAAAACAAAACTAAAACAAGAATCAGAATTTTATAAGAAAAAATCTGATAATTTAGAAAATAGGCATAAGTCACAAGTCTCTTTATATAGAAGGATAATAAATTACCTACTAAGAAGATAAAAAAAGTTTGTTTAAGAAGTTAGTATAAGTTTATTTATAAAACCTTCTTAATAAATAATAAATGAGACCAGATGCTAATGAAGAGATTATTGAAGGTATGCTAAAATTTATAAAATACCCTAAAAGGCTGCCTGATATTATAGAAAAGAAAGCAGATTTATTAATCTCTTTTAAATTATAATTTAAAAAATATTTATTTAAAAAATAATCAACAATCATAACCCCTGCAAAAGCTGGAAAGATAATTCCAATATTAATTAAAAATGATAAAAAACTATCTGTTATTCCGTAATATGCCAGCACAGTTCCAATTGTGCCAAGAATTAAAACAATTATTTTTTTATTAAGTTTTGTATAAATATTTGAAAAACTTAATGAAGAAAAATATAAGTTACTATCATTTGTTGTCCACTGGCTTAAAATCAAAACTAAAACCGAAAAAGCACCAAGCCCAACAGTCATCATTGCAGCAGGAAGATCTGCAGAATTATTTTGAGTCATTAACAAGTATCCAGCTAAAACTACAAAACTGTTTCCTATAAAAAAACAGGTAAAAGTAGATAACACAGCCTCTTTTACATTTCTTGAATATCTAGTAATATCAGCAATAAGAACTGCTCCAACTGTCCAGGAGCCAACTACAGCGGTAATTCCATAATTTAAGTTTAGAGTTGATTCTGTAAGAACAGTAAACCCTTGAGAGGAAGAGATTTTATAAATAGCTAAAAGGCAAATTATGATTAAAAAAGGTACTGCGATTTTACTTAAAATCTCTAAACCTTTAAATCCAAAAAAAGGAGTTAGAGTCATTAGTATTCCTCCCCAAATAATAGCATTTTGATTTGATCCTAGAAAATGATTTGGAATTAAAGAGTTTACAGCTTCTCCAAAAAAACCTAATTGAACAGAAAACCAACCAGTTATAACAATGGCAAAAATAAACGATGTAATCTTAGAGCCTTTATTCCCAAAAATATTTCTACTAATCATCGCGGTACTTAAATGTTCTTTTGCTCCTATGTATGCAAACGAGCAAGCAAAAAAAGAAAGAATAAGATTTCCTAATAATACAGATATCAATACATCTTTTGTAGAAAGACCTTTAGAAATTTCAGAGCCGGTATATAGGCTGCTGACACAAATAACAGAAGCTAGCAGGACTATTAATATTGAAAAAAAAGATTTTCTTTTATCTTTTGGTACTTCTATAAAGGTAAAGTCTGATCCCATAATATGTCCTTAAGTTTAAATAAATTCTATAATTATTTTATTACTTATAAAAGACTCTATTCTAAATAGCTAAGTTCCTAGGATGTTTGAATATTATTTCATATAAACTCTTTTATAGATATTAATCCTATGTAATTATTAAATTGAATTTTAAGGTCTAAATAATGAAAGTAGGTGTAATTGGTACAGGTTATGTAGGTTTAGTTGCCGGGGCTTGTTTTGCAGATTGTTCAAACATTGTTACTTGCGTTGATATTGATGAGAATAAGATTGAAAATCTTAAAAAAGGAATAATTCCAATCTACGAACCTGGTCTAACAGAAATAGTAAAAAGAAATTTTGAAAAAGAAAGATTAATTTTCACAACTGATATTAAAGAAGCGATTAAAAACTGTGAAGTAATTTTTATAGCAGTTGGAACCCCACAATCAGATGATGGTTCAGCAGACCTTCAATACGTTTTAAAAGTAGCTGAAGAGATAGGGAAAAACTTAACTGAGTATAGAGTGATAGTTGACAAGTCAACAGTTCCAGTTGGGACTGCAGAAAAGGTAAAAGAAACAATTTCTAAATATACAGATGTTGATTTTGATGTTGTCTCAAACCCTGAGTTTTTAAAAGAAGGTGATGCGATTGATGACTTTGTTAAGCCTGATAGGGTAGTTATTGGAAGTAACTCTGAAAAAGCTACAAAAATAATGAAAAAACTTTATGAGCCATTTGTTAGAAATAATCATCCAATTTACTGTATGGATATCGTTTCAGCTGAAATGACAAAGTATGCAGCAAACGCAATGCTTGCAACAAGAATTTCTTTTATGAATCAAATTGCAAATTTGTGCGAGCTAACAGGGGCTGATGTTAATAATGTTAGGCTTGGAATAGGTTCTGATTCAAGAATCGGAATGAGTTTTTTATATCCTGGGATTGGGTATGGAGGGTCTTGTTTTCCAAAAGATGTTAAAGCTATTATAAAATCAGCAAAAGATTTTGATTATGATTTTAGTATCGCAAACGCAGTTGAAGATGCTAATAAAAAACAAAAATCAGTTTTAGCAAATAAAGTCTTGGCTAAATACGGTACCGATTTAAAAGGTAAAACTTTTGCAGTTTGGGGTTTAGCTTTTAAACCAGGAACCGATGATATTAGAGAGGCTCCAAGTTTAACGATTTGTAAAAAACTTATTGAATCTGGTGCAAAAATCGTTGGTTTTGATCCTGAGGCAAATAAAACTTTTGCAAGTGAGTTTGGGGAGGATTCTAATATCGAGTATAAAAGCGAGATGTATCAAACTTTAAATAATGCTGATGCTTTAATAGTTTGTACTGAATGGAAAGAATTTAGAAATCCTGATTTTGATAAAATTAAATCAAGTTTAAATTCAAATGTTATTTTTGATGGAAGAAATTTATATTCTCCAAGTTTTATGAAAGATAACAACTTTGAATATCATTCAATTGGAAGAGCTACAGTTTAAGGAAAAATATGACAAAAACAATATTAATAACAGGTGGAGCAGGGTTTATAGGATCGCACTTAACAGATAGATTACTTTCAGAGGGGAATAATGTTATAGTTGTTGATAATTTTTTTACAGGTAGAAAAGAAAATTTATCTGATCATAAAGAAAATAAAAACTTAGAAGTTATAAGACACGATATTACGCTTCCAATATATTTAGAATGTGATGAAGTTTATCACTTAGCGTGCCCAGCTTCTCCAGTTCATTATCAACATAATCCAGTTAAAACAATTAAAACAAATGTTTTAGGTACAATTAATATGCTTGGCTTAGCTAAGCGTGTTGGAGCTAAATTTCTATTAGCATCTACATCAGAAGTTTATGGAGACCCGCTGGAGCATCCTCAAAAAGAAACTTACTGGGGAAATGTAAACCCAATCGGGCCAAGAAGTTGTTATGATGAGGGAAAAAGAGTTGCTGAAAGCTTAACTGTTAATTATCAAGATAGAATAGATGCAAAGATTGTTAGAATTTTTAATACCTACGGTCCTAGAATGTTATTTGATGATGGAAGAGTTGTCTCAAATTTTATTCATAGAGCTTTAACAAATCAAGATTTACAAATTGATGGTGACGGTTCTCAAACAAGATCTTTTTGTTATGTCTCAGATTTAGTTGATGGTATTATAAGAACAATGAATGCAGATAATTTTCAAGGACCTGTTAATTTAGGTAATCCTGATGAGATGACTATTAAAGAATTAGCTGAAAAAGTTATTAAATTAACAAATTCAGATTCCAATATCATTTATTCTAATAACTTTAGAACAGATGATCCAATGAAAAGAAAACCTGACACTACAGTTGCAAGTAAAAACTTAAATTGGACAGCCGAAATTCCTGTTGATCAAGGTTTAAAAAATATTATTCAAGATTTTAAGGAAAGACTAAATGTCTAAATATTTAGTTACTGGAGGCGCAGGCTTTATTGGCTCACATATTGTTGATAGTCTTATAAACCAAAATCAAGAAGTATTAATTATTGATGACTTATCTTCAGGTTTTGAATCTAACTTAAATTCTAAAGCTGATTTTTTTAAAGCTGACATTAGGTCCAAAGAATGCTTTGAAAAAATAATTGAATTTAAACCAGATTTTATAATCCATACAGCTGCTCAAATGTCAGTCTCAGTTTCAATGAAAGACCCTGTGATGGATGCATCAATTAATATCTGCGGATTATTAAACATCTTAGAAGCTTGTAGAAAATCAGGCCCTCTTCCGTATTTTGTTTTTCTATCTACCGGTGGTGCTATGTATGGAGATATTAAAGAGCTCCCTGCAACTGAATCAATGCCAGCAATATCTTCATCTATTTATGGAAGGTCCAAAAGAGCTTCTGAGATTTATTTAGATATGTATAACTCAGTTTACAATCTGAAGTTTTGTTCATTAAGACTTGGAAACGTCTACGGACCTCGCCAAAACCCTCACGGAGAAGCAGGGGTTGTCGCAATTTTTATTAAACAAATTTTAAATAATAAGCAACCAAAAATATTTGGAGATGGTACCATTACTAGGGACTATGTGTATGTTGGAGATGTTGTTTTAGCTGTTCAATCCTGTGTCGAGAAAAAACCAGAAAATATTTTCCACATTGCTACTGGGAAAGAAACCTCTGTAAATCAAATTTATTCTAATGTTTGTTTAGCCTTAGACTCTTTAGTAAAAGTCCAATACTCAGAGAATAGGCCTGGAGATTCACAACAAATTTATCTTGATTGTAGTTTAGCAAAAACTGAGCTATCTTGGGAATCAACTGTTGACATTGAAAATGGTATTAAACAAACAGCAAGTTGGTTTATAAATAATGGAAAATAAAAAAGAAATTTTAGACAGAAAATATATTCGAAACTTTAGTATCATTGCTCATATTGATCACGGAAAATCTACTTTAGCTGATAGGATATTAGAGTATACAAAAGCTTTAAGTCAAAGAGATCTTCAAGATCAGTTTCTTGACAAAATGGACCTAGAAAGAGAGCGGGGAATAACAATTAAAGCGCAAACCGTTACAATTGATTATCTTCATACTGATAAAGAAAAATATGCTTTAAACTTAATTGACACACCAGGCCATGTTGATTTTCATTATGAAGTATCAAGATCGCTTGCAGCCTGTGAAGGTGCTCTTTTAGTAGTTGATGCCTCGCAAGGAGTTCAAGCACAAACACTTGCTAATGTTTATTTAGCAATAGAAAATGATTTAGAAATCATAACTGTTTTAAATAAAGTTGATCTTGATAGCGCTGATCCTGAAAGAGTATTAGCAGAAATTGAAGATATTATAGGTATAGATACCTCAAATGCTGTAAAGGTTTCAGCAAAAACAGGTGAAGGGGTACCAGAACTCTTAGAAAAAATTATAAACTTAATCCCAGCTCCAAAAGATGACTTACTAACAGAGCCATTTAAAGGTTTAGTTTATGATTCTTGGTTTGACTCGTATTTAGGAGTTGTTGCTCAGATAAAAGTAGTTCAAGGTTCTATCAATTCTAAATCTAAGGTTCATTTTTTAGCAACAAAAACTGAACATGAAATATACAAACTTGGAAAATTTAATCCAGGACCAAAAGAGTTTAAACAACTATCACAAGGAGAAGTTGGGTATCTATCAGCATCAATAAAAAATATTGAAGATGTAAAAATTGGTGACACTGTAGTTATCGCTTCTGATTATAAAAAAAATAATGATATAAAAGCACTTGGTGGTTTTAAAGATGTAAAACCAATGGTTTTTGGTGGATTGTTTCCTGTTGACTCAGATGATTATGAAAGCTTAAAAGCTGCTTTGGAAAAATTAAGATTAAATGATGCATCTTTTAGTTTTGAAGCTGAAACGTCTGTAGCCTTAGGCTTTGGATACCGCTGCGGTTATCTAGGACTTCTTCATATGGAGATAATTCAAGAAAGATTGGAAAGAGAATTTAATTTAGATTTAATTACAACAGCACCAAGTGTAGTTTATAGAGTAACAAATACTAGCGGAGAAGTAATTTTTGTTGACAATCCTTCAGAATTGCCTGAAATACAGTTTATTGATTTTATTGAAGAACCAATAGTTGAAGCTGTAATTCATTGTCCAAAAGAATATTTAGGAAATGTTTTAACTTTATGTGAAGACAAAAGAGGTGTCCAAAAAAATATTAGTTTCCACGGAGAACAAAGAGCTGTAATAAATTATGAGCTACCACTTAACGAAATTGTTCTTGATTTTCATGATAGGTTAAAAAGCAAAACCAAAGGTTATGCTAGCTTTGATTATGAATTTAAAAACTTTAGTAAATCAAAATTAGTTAAGCTAGATATTAAGATTAATGGTGAAGATGTCGATGCGTTAAGTATAATTGTACATAAGGACCATGCTTTTTACAGAGGAAGAGAGCTTTGTAAAAAGCTTAAAGAATTAATTAATAGACAGATGTTTGATGTTGCAATTCAGGCAGCAATTGGTGCTAAAATTCTAGCAAGAGAATCTGTAAAGGCTCTTAGGAAAAATGTTACTGCTAAATGTTATGGAGGAGATATCTCAAGAAAGAGAAAACTTCTTGAAAAGCAAAAGAAAGGTAAAAAAAGAATGAAAAATGTTGGAAAAGTATCAATACCTCAAGAAGCTTTTTTAGCAGTATTAAAACTAGGAGAATAATGTCCGCAATAGAAATAAACCCTAAAGCAAGAACATATATAATAGGTGACGTTCACGGATGTTGTGATGAACTAGAAGTTCTTTTGGATCATTTGATTAATAAAGAAAACTTATCTTCTGATGATTATATAATTTTTGTTGGTGATTATATTGATAGAGGTAAGAATTCTAAAAAAGTTATTGATCATTTAATTGAGCTGAAAAAACATCCTGTAAATTCTATATTCCTAAAAGGTAACCACGAAGATATGCTTATGTCTTTTTTAGGGTTTGATGGAAATTTAGGTAATTTCTTTTTACAAAATGGCGGTGTTAAAACTTTAGAAGATTATGGTTTTACAAATAATTTTCAAGTAGCTGATATCTTATTAAATTTTCCTAAAGATCACTTAGATTTTTTAAAATCATTAAGTAATTATATCTCTGCCCCAAAATTTTATATAGTTCATGCTGGTTTTAATCCAGAATCAAGTTTAGCTCTACAAACTGAATATGATTTGTTTTGGATTAGAGAAGAATTTATTTTAAATAAACATGACTTTGGAAAAGTTGTCTTTTTTGGACATACTCCTCATAAAGAAGTTTTTTATGATCTTCCTTATAAAGTTTGTGTAGATACAGGACTTGTTTATGGTCACAAGTTAAGCTGCATAGAGGTAACTGAAAATGTTTGTTTTGAAATCAGCTATAATACTGAAAATATTATAAAAAAAGACTTAAAAGATTCAAATATTAGTTTTAATTTCTAAAAAAATTAGCTAATATTTACAAATGGAAAATAAATCACAAATCGGACTCATAGGCTTAGCTGTAATGGGTTCAAATCTTGCTCGAAACATTGCTTCAAGAGATATTAAAATTTCTGTTTATAACAGAAGCTATGATAAAACTACAACTTTTCTAGATAGTTATAAAAATGATTTTATTTCAGGTTTTAAAGACATTGAATCGTTTATAGGTTCTCTTGAATCTCCTAAAAGAGTTATGCTTATGGTAAAAGCTGGTACGTCTACCGATGCTGTTATTGAATCAATAACACCTTTTTTATCTAAAGGTGATATTATTATTGACGGCGGGAATGCTCATTATGAAGATACAATTAGAAGAGAAGCTAATTTAAAAGAAAAAGGAATATCATTTTTAGGAACAGGGATTTCTGGCGGAGAAGAGGGCGCTCTTAAAGGGCCATCTATAATGCCTGGAGGCGACTTTAAAGCTTGGGAGTCTGTTAGTCCTATATTTTCTAAAATAGCAGCTGTAGCTGATGGAGAAACTTGTACTGGTTATATCGGTGAAGGCGCTGCTGGTCATTTTGTTAAAATGGTTCACAATGGTATTGAATATGCTGATATGCAGCTAATTGCTGAAACATATCATTTATTAAAATCTTCTTATAGCTATGCTGAGATTTATGAAATTTTTAATGATTGGAATAACAATGAACTTGGCTCTTTTCTAATTGAAATCACAAGAGACATCTTTAAGACTACAGATCCAAAAACAAATACATTTTTATTAGATAATATATTAGATAAAGCTGGCCAAAAAGGGACTGGTAAATGGACAGTTCAAGCTGCTTTAGATTTAGGAGTTAGCATTCCAACTATAAATGCAGCAGTAGAGGCTAGGATTCTAAGCTCGTTTAAAGATTCAAGAGTTAATTTTTCAAAGGTTTATCAAAACAATAATTTAGAAAATCAAGAAAAAATTGATCCTAAAAAAATTTCTAATGCTTTATTAGTTTCTAAAATATTAAGCTACGCTCAAGGCCTAGACTTAATTGCACAAGCTGCCAAACATTTCAATTGGAAACTAAATTTATCTTCAATTTCATCAGTTTGGAAAGGAGGCTGTATTATAAGAGCTAAACTTTTATCAGATATTGATAATGCTTATAAAACAAATGAGAATTTAGAGAATCTAATTCTTGATCCCAATATTAAAGAAATTATTAATAATGGTATTTCAGATTTAGCTGAAGTTTGCTCTATAGGACTAAAATTAAATATCCCAACTCCTGCATTTTTAAGTTCTAATTATTATTTTCAAAGTTTAACTTCTAGCTGGCTTCCGCAAAATTTAACTCAAGCTCAAAGAGATTACTTTGGAGCTCATACATTTGAAAGAACGGATCAAAGTGGTAGCTTTCATTTTGAAAATTGGGGAAAAGTTTAATGATACTTATAACAGGTGCAGCTGGTTTTATCGGGAGCTCTTTAGCTCTTGAGCTTTTAAAAACTACTAATCATAAAATTATAGGAATTGATAATTTAAATGATTATTATAGCGTTGAAAGGAAAAAAGCTAATTTAAAAGAATTAGAAAGTTTTTCGAATTTTGAGTTTAAAAAATTAGACTTTATTGACTTAGAATCTTTAGATAAATTATTTAAAGAATACAATTTTGAAACTGTTGCTCATATCGGAGCTATGGCAAATGCTAGATATTCTATTAAAAACCCAAGAGATTATCTTAATAGTAATATAAATGGAACTTTTAACTTAATTGAACTTTCAAATAAATACAAAGTAAATAATTTTGTTTTCGGATCAACTAGTTCTGCATATGGAAGAAGGTCAGAACTTCCATTTATAGAAGATAATATTGAGAATCCAATTCTTTCAATGTACTCAGCATCTAAAAAAGCTTGCGAAGATATTGGGTATACTTTTCATAATTTACATAATTTAAACTTTACAGTGCTTCGTTTTTTTAACGTTTATGGTCCTAAAGGACGTCCTGATATGATGCCATATATTGTTGTAGATAAGATTTTAAATGATCAAGAAATCACAATCTTTGGTGATGGCTCAATGAAAAGAGACTGGACATATGTTGATGATATAATTTCAGGAGTAATTGCAGCAATAAATACTCCATTAGGATTTGAAAAAATTAATCTTGGAAAGGGCGAGCCAGTTTCGTTAAATGAATTTATTAATATAGCTGAAGAGCTTTGCGGAAAAAAAGCTATAAGAAAAGAAGTTCAAATTCCTAATACTGATACAGATATAACATATGCCTCAATTAAAAAAGCTAAAGATCTTTTAAACTACAATCCGCAAACCTCACTTCCAATAGGATATAAACATTTTTATGAATGGTATAATAAAAATCACTTTTAGTTTATTTTTTTTACTTTCTTGTAATTCTTTTAAATTAGCACCAGGAGAAGATTTATCTAATTTAGTTTTTAAGGATATAAAAGATAAAACTTTTCAGATTTCAGATATTAAGTCAAAGTATTTATTAATTTCTTTTTTAGCTCCCTGGTGTAAAGTTTGTATTAATGAATTACCTGACTTAGCTTCTGTTGATAAAAAAATAAATGTCTCAGTTCTATTTATAGTTGAAGATGCTTCAAAAAAGGAATTAGATAATATTATTAAAGAAAACAATTTGCAGCAATTACTAATAGTTCACGATACTAGTGCAAAGTATAAAAAATTATTTAAAGTTAAAGCATATCCTGAAACTTTTTTATTAAAAGATAATAAACTGCAGCTATTTTTATCAAAAAATAATAACTTAACCTTAAAAGCAAAAGGTGTTTTTGATTGGGAAAGCTTTTTGTTTAATTAAATCTTTTTTTTACATAATTTCAACTACTTACCAATTTTTTACTGTATTTTATTTAGGATTTTTAATCTTATTCCGATATTAATTTATAGTTATTAAGGTTTGTTATGAAAAGTTCATCGGTATTTTTTACAAGTATCCTAGGGATATTAGGAGTTTCTTTATTCTTATTTATTGGAAGCCCTAATGTCGAACAAATTACAACAAATGATCCTGTAATGGATATATTAAATTCTTCACAAGATAACTTTGTTAGTTCTCAAGAAAAATTAAAATTAGGTCAGTTTGGTAAAGTATGTAAAAAGTTTTCTTTTCCAAGGTTTAATAAAAAAAATAAATCTTTAATTTGTAATAATTATGGAATATTAGCTAAAATTAAAAAACACGATAATCAAATAGATTTTTATGTTGATATAAATGAATCACAAGGCTTATTGAAGATTGTAATAAGAGACGTTCTTGATAAGAATTATAAAAAATTACAATTAATTTCAAGCTCAATCCCTGATTCAAACAATTTACAAGCTAAAGTTAAAACAAGTAAAAAATCATCTGTTAAAGATAACTTATCTTTAGAAAAAATGGGAGATGAAAACTTAGCTACTTTGTTTTATGCTAAAAAATTAACAGATGATGAATATATAGTTTACCATGGTAATAATAGAAGTTTTAAAACAAAAATAAACACTAAAGGAAATTTAGTTTTTAACATTAATCAAGGAGACCCAAAACTTGCTAAAGAATATCTTGTTATAGGAAAAACAAAAGACGATTCAAAAGAAGAGAAGAAGGTAATGATTTCTACAGGGTATTTTGTAAGTGAGAACTTTACACAAGAAAAAAAAGAGGAGTATATAAATACTGTTAATAAGCAAAATGATATAATAAGTGATCAAGAAAACATTAATAATCAAGTCCAAGAACTTAGCTCTGTTCAAGAAAATAGAGACAACCTACAAAATAAAGAAAATGATTTTAAGCCAACTTTATATGGTCAAGAAATGTCTCTAGGGGAACCAATTGTTTATAACGAAAAACAGTGCTGTTTATGTCACGTAGAAGAGGCTACAGGTAAGTCATATTCAGAAAATACGCTTGTGGAAGATAATAAATTTAAAACTTGTAAAGAAAACATACCTGAAAAATGTGAAGAAGTTTTTAAAGTAGAATATATTGCAAACTTTAAATTAAAAGAAAATAATAATATTTTACATTGTCCTCGTTTTGTTACTGAAGTTCTTCCTCCACCAAGATGTATTGAAAAATTCTATTCATTTATGGATTATTTTAAAAAGGGTGATAAGTTATTTAACAGACTTCAAAAAAGATGTTTAGAATTAAGTTGTGATTTAATATCAAATGATAATAAATATAAAAAAGATGTTCTTAAAAAACTTACTAATTGGTTCAAGAAAATATATCCTAAAAAGAAGTTTTCTATTGTTAAAGACTGGAACGAAGACGATTGTATATTAAAATTAAAATTTGATTCAGATAGTACAGAATCCTCTTCTAGTAGTACGTCTAGTTCATCATCTACAACTTCGACATCCACATCTACTTCAACAGAAACTACTACTATTCCAGATAATGCTAATGATACTGTTATAACAGATATTACTCCAGAAACTGAAACAGATACACCTGCTGTATTAGACTCTGAGATACCAACTTTTAGACCAGATGTCCCACCACTTCCAGATAATTATTATGAAAGTGGAACAAATACAGCAGTAGCTCCGGCTGTTACAGATAATACAAATACTTCAACAGATACAATTTCTGAAGTTACTGAAGATTGTTGTTATTGTTATATAGATGAGGATAGTAAAGAAAGCGATTATCAAAATAAGCTTAATAAATGTAAAAAAACTTTACCTTCTAAATGTAAAAAAATAGTAGATGTAAAATATAAAAAAGACTTTGAGATTTCTTCAAAAGATCAATCTGTATCTCAGCGCCTAGTTAAAGCTGATTTAATATATACTCAAGAATGTTCAGGAAAAAACTCATCTGGAATTTTTGACTATTATGAGATAGGAGATCATTTTGATATCTTACCTGATAAGAACATAAAATATTTTCCTATAAATTGTAAATTAGTAAAAAAAGAAAATAAATATAATCACAATGTAATTAAAAACATACTTAGTTTTGCAAATGAAAAGAACCCTGAGCAGCTTCATTATGTTGAAACAGATAACTCAGGAGAAAGTTGTAAAGTATTATTAAAATCCAAAGATGCAAAATTAGTCACAAGAATTTTTGTTAAATGCGCACAAGGTGCTTCTAGTATATGTTCAGCTACTGCAGAATTTGGTAGTCAAACCTGTATGAAAGTTTCAGAGATAATAAAAGATACATCTGAGATGTTAATAAATAAATATACAACTGAAGAAACTAATTCTGGGAAAATAAAAAAGGTTGTTTTTGAAATAGTTGCATCCAGTTCTGAAGGAGCTTTAAATTTAACTGGAAAAACTATTATGATATCTTTTGATTTTCTAGCAGGCGCTTCAGATGCAGTTGTTAAGTTAATAGCATCAGATAAACCTACAATAGATACACTAGCAGAAATTTTAAAAGAAGCTTCTTCTCAAGCATTTATTGGCTTAACGCCAGATACAAGAAACACAGCATTACAAGTTCAAAAAACATTAGAAGAAAAAATAGGTAATGTAAATCTAACTTGTGAGGAACCTGTAGAAGATGATAGTGATAGTTCTAATGAGGATAATTTAGATACTGATATTAGTCCAGAAACTGAAACAGATACACCTGCTGTATTAGAATCTGAAACGACCCCTAATAAACCTTTAGAGGTAAAACCTATCGAGACAAAGCCTGTAGAGTCAATTCCAGTTAAGCCAGAAGATATAGCTTCAGTTAAACCTATAGAAGTAACTCCTGTTAAGCCTGTAGATACTACTGCAACTACACCTGTAGTGGTAGAGTCAGAAGTTAAACCAATTAATCCTCATAACCCACCAATTGACCCTTTAACTTTTATTCCAACCAATACTCCACCACTGCATAGACCGCCACTACCGATACCTGCTCCTTTAGAGAGACCAAATATACAACAACCTGAAAGTACAAACAGTGATACTTTAGTTGAGCCTACAAATAATATAAGTAAGAACTGTTGTTTTTGTTATATAAAAGAAGGAACTTTTAAGCCAAACGATATTTATCAGGAAAAATCAACTTGTGCTAAAAACCTTCCATCAACTTGTACTGATAGTATAATTAGATATTACAAACCATCATTTAGCCTAAGTGAAAGCGATGAAGTTATGCAATGTGCTAAAGATGCTAGTGAGAGTGGGTTGTCAAATGGTTGTTCTGAAAGTAATTCAATTGCTTCTATTGATTATAAAGGTACTGAAACTTCTTCACTATCTTTAAACACTGATTTTGCCTGTACTCAAATGAGTTGTAATTTTTTAAATTCTACTTCAAGAAAAGAAATATTAGCATTAGCTAATAGTAAATATCCAAATAAATATAATCACCTAAAAGAAGAAGGTTCAGGTAATTCCTGTAAAGTAGTTTTAGTTTCAGAAGATGAGCTATGTTCTGATTCTGAACCAGTTAAAACTGAAATAGCAATTGGTAAAAGATCTTTAGGGGCGTATAATTTAAATGCTCCTGAAAAATCTAAAATTACATTTCCAGTTGAAACTTTTGTAAGAAACAATTCAGGAGAGCTTGAATCTAGTAAAAGCAGTAACTCGCTTTTCGTATTTAATCTATCTACTGCAGAAGTTGAAAAGTACAAAAATAAAAATGATTTTACTTTTGAAGATTTAACAGAGATAGCTAAACAGTCTACAAGTTACGCCCAAGTAGATCAAGGTTCTGCTTCAGGTTACAGCGCAAGAAAAATCTTCACAATTTTACAATCAAAAGCCGGAGATAATGATATTAATTGTGGAAAAGAGGAAGTAGTTCCAACAACTCTTACTCCTCATAGCCCTGAACCGTCAGTAGGCTCATCAAGTTCTGGTCAAACAAGCCCAACTAGTCCACCTGTTAAACCAGGAAGTAACGGATCTTCTGGATCTGGCTCAACATCACCTGAACCAGAGACAACAGCAACGCCTGAGCCAAATGATACGCCAGATGGTTATACAGGTAAATAAAATAGATGTTTTATAATATAATTTTAGATAATATCTTTTCTAAAAAAAAGAAATAAACTATACTTAAAATAGTTTATTTCTAGGTTGATATGATTCGGTTTTTACTAATATTTTTATTTTTAACAGCATGTTCTTACAATCCTCAAAACACTAATATACCTGAAAAAAATATCAATAAAGTCTATTCAAAAGACACTACAACAGATTATATCCTTAAAGATTATTTTAATAACTGGTTTTATGGTCAAGGAGTAGGGGAAACAGGTTTAAAAGTTTTTTCATCGTTTACTTTTCCTCCTATTTTTATGGCTTTAACAGCTAATACGCTTTTAGATATATTTACAGGTAAAAAAGTAGAAATCCATAAATCTTTAGGCCCGGATTTAGGCCCGGTATGGAAAAATACATATGACGGTATTACATCAATACCTGGTCGTATAACATCAATTATTTCAGGTGTTGAATATCATACTGATGAAGTTAAGAAAAACAACTTAGATTACTACTATAGCGACCCAACAGTTGCTTATATCAAATCTGATACACTTTAATAAATTTATTTTTTGTGTTATAAGTTTTAAATGGCAACAATTGGATTAATCATTAGAGAGGACTTAGAAGTTTGCTCTGATTTAGCAGAAAAATTAAATAATTGGATTGATGAAAATGATCATAATCTTATCTTGGATCAATCTGCAACTAAAACTGTTAAAAAAAGAAAATCTTATAACCACGAAAAACTTTGTTCTAAGTCAGATGTTATAATAACCTTTGGTGGAGATGGAACATTAATTAGTATTGCAAGATATGCAGCACTAAAAAACATTAAATTAATAGGGGTTAATTTTGGCACTTTAGGATTTTTAACTGAAATCACTCCCAATGAATTAATACCAGTCTTAGACTCTGTACTTAACGATGAAGCTTTATTTGCTAATAGAACAATGATTAAAGCTGTTGTTGTTAATTCTAAAAATAAAAAATTATTCTCCTCAAGAGCTTTAAATGATATTGTTATTCAAAAAAGTTCAAAGCAAGGTTTAATTGATTTAGATGTTTTTTATAATCAAGAAGATGTTTTAAGAATTAGAGCGGATGGTTTAATTATTTCTTCACCTACAGGGTCCACAGCCTATAGCCTTGCAGCCGGCGGACCTATAGCTTATCCAAGTCTTCCTGTTGTTATAATAACTCCTATTTGCCCTCATTCTTTAACTAATCGTCCTTTTATTTTGCCAATTAGCGGGAAAACAATGATTAAGATACCAAAAGGGCAAGATAAAGTTACATTAAGCATTGATGGTCAAGTTTATCACAGCTTAAAATCAGAGGATATTATTAAGATCTCTCGTGCTAAAAACACAATAAAGTTTGTAAAATCACCAAGTAAGACTTATTTTGAAATATTAAGACAAAAACTTAATTGGGGAATTGCTAATAATAATAACAAAGATTGATTAACCCTTAAAGCGCTTTACTTTTAATTAAAATTGTAATTTTTACCATTATTAAAAGAAAATCTTGAATTTACTTATTTTTAAATTAGAAACTGCCGAATAGATAAGTAATACATTTAAAAAAGGCTAAAATGCTTAACTTTATTTTAAAAATCTTATTACTCTCGATTATTTCTTTTTCTCTATATTCTGAAGGTACTTATGAGCTTCACGGAGGTTCATTATTAACAACAGGTTTTCAAATAAGAAATAATACTGTTTCTGGACAAAAAACTACTTATTTTAGAGTAGATATTTTAGATCCAACAAGTGAAGTCATAGATATCTATACTGAAGACAGAAATGGTACAAATGATTTTGAGGTTTACTGTCCTGGAACTATTCCAGTTGATACAAATGGTGCTGCTATTCCAACTCCAGATTATCAAGGGAACGTAACAGCAACACAAGGTAGAGTTACTAACTTCACACAAGTTTCTCAAGTTCAAACAATTGCTACTAGACATATCCCTCCTGTTACTTACTCTCTCACAGGTGCTACTGCAAGCTGTGGAACGGCTGGAACCTATATTGTTAAAGTCAACCCAAGTGTCTCGCAGTACCGATATTTTGATATCAGAGTTAGAGATAGCTCAACAAATACATTAAAGACAGGTAGAGTATTTTCATATTTTTTAAATATGACAGTAGGTTCTTTTGCTTATGGATTAAATTATAAAGCATACGTTGTAGCAGGTTCTGATAATGGAACTGATTATGATGGGATAGTATGGGAAATTGATATGAATAATATTAAGCCATATGTATTTCAAATGTATTCAAATGCATTTGGTATAACTAGCTATCCATCTCAGTCTGTTCATTCCTCTTTATTAGGAAATGCAGATTATGTTCCTGAGTATTCAATGTATTTAAATCCTCCTGAAAAAGAAGTCATAGCGCCTTTATCTCCCGGGGCTATTGCTATTGATTTAGCAAAATCTTGCGATACAAATGCTCAAGTAACAGGAATTAATGTTGATTTCACAGTTCCAGGGTCGTACGTTTATAAATTATATATAGATGAAAATAATGACGGTGTTTATTCTAATTCAGAAATAATAAATGCAGGAACATCTGTATCAGGATTAAATTCAATTTCTTGGAATGGGATACTTCCAATTGCAGGAACTTTAATTGATCAAAATACAACTTATAATTACCAATTACAAATCACAGCAGGAGAAGTACATTTTCCATTTAGAGATTCAGAGTATAACATTCCTGGTCCATTAATTACAAAATATGGTGGCTCAACAACTACAGCTTCTCAACTATACTATTGGGATGACACACATCCATCAGTTAGTACTACAGGTTCAGGAACTGCTTCAGGCCCAGCGGGTTCTTTAGCTGAGCATACGTGGCAAAATAATGTAAATGGTTATAGAGACCAGAATGTAATTGATACTTGGAAATATGATGATTTAACAGTTTCCACTCAAGCAGATACTAAAGCTTGTCCAATTGAGCCAAATCCTACAGTTCTAAAAACAAGTTCACCAAGCTCCCCAGTTGCTGGTCAATCAATAACATATACAGTTACTGTTTCAAATTCTGGTACTACAAATGCTGCAGGAGTTTCAGTAATTGATAATTTACCAACTGGACTTTCAAATATTTCTTGGACTTGTTCAGCAACATCAGGTTCTGTATGTAACGTAACAAGTGGAACTGGTAATTTAAATACAACAGCTGATGTTACAACAACTGGTTCTGCTGTATACACAATTACAGCTGATATTGATTCTTCATTTTCTGGAAGTTTATCAAACTCAGCTAGTGTTTCACATCCTGATGATACAGACCCAGATGATAACTCATCAACTGATACAACAACTGTAACTCAAGTTTCAGACATTCAAGTTTCTAAATCACATAGCCCTGTACCATTTGTTGCAGGAGACTCTGGTTCTTGGAGTATTGTTATAACAAACACTGGTCCTTCAGATGCTACTAATATTTCAGTAATTGACACAATTCCAGTTGATTTTCAATCACCAACTTGGGTTTGTTCTGCAACAGGAACTGGTAGTTGCGCAAACACAACAGGCTCAGGGAATATAAGCGAGACAGTTGATTTACCAGAAGGGGAATCAGCAACTTATATAGTTTCAGGAACTATAAATCCTGCATCAACGGGTAATATGTTAAATACAGCAAATGTCTCACATCCAAATGATGATAACCCTAATAATGATTCTGCGCCTGACAATGCTACAATTGATTTAGATGTTGATTTAGTTGTTACAAAAGTTCATTCACCAATGGTGTTTGTTCCAGGTATGCCAATTACATATACAATAACAGTTGCAAATGCTGGTCCATCAAATGTAACAGGGATTACTTTTTTAGATAACTTACCAACTGCAATGTTAACTCCAAGTTGGACTTGTAGCTCTATTTTAGGAACAGGTTCTTGTGCTACAACTTCTGGAACTGGGTCAGTGATTTCAACAACAATTGATTTAAATGTTAATAGCGCAGTAAGCTTTGCAATATCTGGAACTTTAGATCCAACTATTACATCTGCTGTAGCAAACTCGGTAACAGTAACTCATCCTGATGATGATGATCCTGATAATAATACAGATACGACAACAGCAAATGTAGATCCACAAGTAGATTTAGAGATTTCAAAAACTCATACTCCTACACCATTAGTAGCAGGTTCTGCTGTTACTTATACAGTTAAAGTTAAAAATAATGGACCATCTTTTGCTTATGCTTCAAATGTAATTGATAATATGCCTGCTAGTTTATTAACTCCAAGTTGGACTTGCGTAGTTACAACTGGAACTGGAACTTGTGCCAATGCTACTGGTTCTGGAAATATAAATGAATTAGTAGATTTAGCATCAGGATCTGAAGCTACGTATACAATTTCTGCAACAGTTGACTCTTCAGCATCAGGCAATATAACAAACAATGCTTCAGTTACTAATGATGATGAAACAGATTCTTCAGATAATAGCGCTTCAGATTCTGATGAAGTGATTAAAGTTGCTGACTTAGCCACTATTAAAACATCAACTCCTGATCCTTTAATTGCAGGTGGTTCAGTTGTTTATACAATTACTGTTACTAATAATGGCCCAAGTGATGTTATTGCAGCAAGCTTAGTTGATACAATTCCAGCAACTGTTCAAGTTCCAACATGGACTTGCTCAACAACTGCTTTAGGTTCATGTGCAAATGCATCAGGGTCTGGAGATATTAATGAAACTTTTAATTTACCAGCTCTTGGAGTTGCTACCTATGTAATTACAGGAACTGTAAATCAGGATTTTGATGGAACTTTAACTAATACTGCAACATCGGCTCCACCTACGGGTACAACAGATCCAGATTCAAGTAATGATTCAGGAGAAGATGAAGAAGAAGTGCAAAGAGATGCAAATATTGAAGTATCTAAAACTCATACTCCAGTAAATCCTGTAGCCGGAGAAAATATTGTTTGGGAAGTAAATGTTTTAAACAATGGACCTTCAGCTTTAAATAATATTTCTGTAATTGACAATCTACCATCAAGTGTTATCAATGCTACTTGGACTTGTACAGTTTCTGGAATAGGATCTTGTTTAAACGCAAGTGGTGCTGGAAATATTGGTGAAACTGTTGATTTATATTCTGGATCAATTGCAACTTATACAATAACTGCAGAAATTCTAAGCTCTGCTACTGGAAATATTTCTAATACAGCTTCTATTTCTCACCCTGATGACAACGATCCAACGGATAACTCTTCAATTGATGAATTTGAAGTAACTAAAAAAGCTGATTTAAAGTTAACTAAAACTTCTTTACCAGATCCTTTTGTTATTGGTTCAGCTGTTACTTATACAATTAAAGTAGAAAATATTGGACCAAGTGATGCGATTGGAGCAACTGTTACTGATACTTTACCTACAGACTTATTGACTCCTACTTGGACTTGTTCTGCTGAAGTTAATTCAAGTTGTACAGCTTCGGGTTCTGGAGATATTGCTGATCTTGTAAATATAGCAGATGGAGAATTTGTAACTTATACAATTTCTGCAACAATTGATTCTAGTTATACTGGAACAAATTTAACAAATATTGCTAGCGTTACAAATCCAAGTGATACTACTGATCCTGATCCAAGTAATAATTCAGATGAAGATGAATCTGCTACTAATAAATTATCAGACTTAAAAGTAGAAAAAATTCATTTACAAGAAGATGTAATAGCAGGAGAGCCTATTACTTATACAATTACTGTAACTAATAATGGTCCATCAGATTTAATTGCTGGAACTTTAATTGATAATATGCCTGTTAGCTTACTAACTCCTAGCTGGACTTGTACTGGTGTTGATTGCCCTATTCTAAGTGGAACTGGTAATATTAATTTATTATTTGATTTACCTTCTGGAAATAGCTTTGAACTTACAATATCAGCAACAGTTGACCCAATGGCTAGCGGAAATATTTCTAATACTGCAAGTGTTGAGCTTCCTGAAGATGTAACAGACCCAAATACTGAGGACAACTCATCAACTGATGATGCTATGATTCAAGGAGATGTTGATATCTCGGTTGTTAAAACTTTTTCTCCTGCAATGCTTGTAAGAGGGGAAGCTGGAAGTTTTACTATTCGAGTAGAAAATGCAGGGCCATCTGATGTTACTAGTTTTAACTTTCAAGATATTCTTGGTTCTTATTACTTAAGTCCAACTTGGGTTTGTACTGCTGATGTTAATTCAAGTTGTACTGCCAATGGAACAGGGGATATCAATGATATAGTTACAATTGTAGCCGGCGAATTTATTGAATACACTTTAAATTTTGTTTTAGGGTTTGAATCTCCAAATCCAGCAGTTAATATGGCAGAATTAATTATTCCTGATGGTTTTGGAGATGAAGACCCAGGAGAGACTAGTGATACTGTTAATCCTCCTGTAGATGAAGATACTGATAATGATGGTATTCCTGATTCTGAAGAGGGGACTGAAGATTGTGATTGTGATGGGATTCCTGATCTTGCTGATATTGATTCTGATGGAGATGGACTTACTGATTTATTTGAAGCTGGTGGTATTGATTCTGATGCAGATGGGGTAGTTGATAATTTAACAGATTCAAATTTTAATGGAATACCTGATGCTGTTGATCCTTTATTAGGAAATGCTTTACCATTAAATAATTCAGATTCTGATTCTATGAGAGATTTTGAAGATTACGACTCAGACAATGATGGCGTTTTTGATATTATAGAAGCTCAAGATTTAGCTGCGTTTATTTATCCTTTAGGAATAGATTCAGATTCTGATGGACTTGATGATGCCTTTGATCAAGACACAGGTGGAATAAGTATAATGCTTCCAGTTGATACTGATTTAGATACCATTTTTGATTTTATCGATACTGATTCAGATAATGATGGTGTTCCAGATTTAGTAGAAGCAAATGATTATAATTTTGATGGAAATCCTGATGTTTCATTAACAGGAAATGATGTTGATATGGATGGTGTTGATGACGGTTTGGATCCAAACACAACAAAATGTTCACCTAATGGTTTAGAGCTAAATTTTCCAGTTGATGAAAATGGCATTCCTATGTTTAGAATAATAGGAAATCTAGCTTGTGCTGAAATTGGTAAAGATATAGGTGCGATTGATTCAGCGGCAAGAGATATTTCAAAAATTGGAACTCAAGCTTTAAGAATAAGTAAAAAATTAGGAAAAAAAGGCATTTGTGATCCAATTAAGAATAAATATTTAACTAAAAATAAAAATAAGTTAATTGATTTATATCATGAAATTTGGAACTCAGTCTGGAACTTTCCTGCTAGAAACTTTTTAGGATGTGCTAGTGATGAAAGTAATTGTTCTAACCTTGATATGATTCAAGATAAAGCTGATCTTAAAAAAGCATTTAAAAAACTTAAAAAGCTCTCTCTTAAACTTTCAAAAGGTTGTGTTAAAGAAAACACTCCTGGGTATGAGAAAAAGTTTAAAAAGAAGATAAATAAAGCTTATAAGGCTGGAATTAAAGCTTTAGGAGAGTATCCTGATGCAGTTCTTATTTGTGGAGAGTAGTATTAATGTTAGTAACTTTAGTTTTATTAAATTTTTTTTTAATAAACTAAAGTTTTTTTAACAACTTACTATAATTCACTGATGAAAAAAATAAGTAGTTAACATTTTGGATATTAAAAACAAGTAGATAATAATTTTATCCCAAGAGATAATCAAATTAATTATATTGAACAGTTATAGAAATACAAGATTACATATTATCTGAATTTAATATTGAGTATTCTACAGGAGGTTTAAGACATTTA